>Ga0105251_10000403_pt1 | contig 42188 bp, 42 predicted proteins | sample KBSS64metaG_FD_80424 | JGI IMG/M metagenome (GOLD analysis project Ga0105251, IMG submission 80424) | Switchgrass rhizosphere microbial communities from Kellogg Biological Station, Michigan, USA - KBS S6-4 metaG | ecosystem: Host-associated > Plants > Roots > Rhizosphere > Soil | place...
GAGCGGCAGGAAGCCGCGAAAGCCGTGCAGGCCATGGATGGCCCATCACGGCGGACCCACGGAGCGGCGCCGGAGTGAGGGAACCGAGACGAAGTCGCGGCCCAGCCTGTCGCAAATGGTTTGCCTACTTTCCCGAAAGAAAGTAGGTCGCCCGTAAGGGGCGAAACCCTAAGCCAAGACCACCGCGACAACGGATATACACCCGACCTCTGCGTCGCAAAAAGACGGTCATTCTGATTTTACTTGGTCCCGCTACCACCACCCGAGCCCGAGCTGCCACCTGCGCCGCCGCCACTGCCGCCCATCCCGTTGCCGTTGCTCATCCCGCCACCCTGGCTGGTGCTGCCATTGGTGCCGTTATTGCCGCCCATGCCCTTGGTGCCAGGCGTGGAAGTCTTGGGCGAGGTGGTCGAGCCGTCGGTGTTTTGGCCCATGCTCGAGCTGCCGGTACGGGGACTGTTGGTGTCCACAGGATCGGTCGGCCCGGTGGAGCCCGCGAACGCCGAACCTGCCGCAACAGTGAGCAGGCTGGCAAGGGTCAGGGCCGTCAGTTTTTTGGTGATCATGATGTGAATCCCTTTTTGGTCATGGATACACATTGGTCTGGCGCGCGCTTGCAGTCGTGCAGTCAGACCGACAAACGGTCTGCTCAGGACGTGAAGCGGTAGTCTTGGGGGACGTGGCGCTCGATAAACGCCTGGGTGTGTTCCAGAAACGCTGTATGCAGCTTGGACACCGGGCCATGAATGGGCAACAACATCGCAAAATCCATTTCGATGGCGGGCTCGAAAGGTTTGAACACGATGCCGCTGCCGCGATAGTTCACGGCGCTCAGGGCATCCACCAGCGCCACCCCCAGGCCGTGCTCGACGAATTCGCACATCGGTTGCGACAGCTGGGTTTCCAGGCGCAATTGGCGCTCGACGCCGTGGGCAGCGAATATCGTGTCGATCTCCTGGCGCGAGCCGATGGAGTGAGGGTAAGAGATGAACGATTCTCCGCGCAGATCTTCCGGCACGATTACCGACTTTTCGCACAGCCGATGGCTGACGGGCAGCGCGCATAGCATGCGGGTTGCGATCAGTTGTTCCGAGCGCGGGCTGGGGTAGGTATTGGGCAGCACGATAATCCCCAGGTCACAGCGCTGGCCGACCATCAGTTCGATCACCTGAGAGGAGGAGTGCACCACCAGCGAGATGTGCACGCCCTCGTGCTCGGCCATGAACGAGGCGATGACCCGGGGCATGAAGATCAAGCCCATGGCCGGGGCACAGGCAATGTGCAACGAGCCGCGCTTGAGGCTGCGGATGTCTTGGGCGGTACGGGCGATCCGCTCCACGCCGATCAGCGAGCGCTGCACTTCCTGATACAGCGTCATGGCTTCGGGCGTGGGCTGCAGCCGGCCCTTGACCCGGTCGAACAGCTCGAACCCGATGTCTGCTTCAAGGCTTGCGATCAGTCTCGTAGCTGCGGGTTGCGAGATATGCAGCATCTCGGCGGCGCGGGTGACGGTCTGACCGAGAATCACTGCACGAAAGGCTTCCAGCTGTCGTAGATTCATCCTGAATTCCATAACAAAAGAACATGACCGGCAGACAATAAAGCATTTTTCACGCCACTGTCTGGCCACTAGGATCGGTGGTGTCGGAATTCACAGCCAGGCAGGCCGGGTAACTGAACATGGGCAAGACAGATGTGATTGTCGTCGGTGGCGGTTTGGTGGGTATGTCCATTGCGTATGGACTTGCACTCGCTGGACGTCGCGTCACCGTGCTCGACGAAGGTGATGATGCGTTGCGCGCTGCTCGCGGCAACTTCGGCCTGCTCTGGGTGCAGGGCAAAGGCTATCGCAACAGTCCTTATGCCAGCTGGACTCGTCAGTCCGTGGCGCTGTGGCCGCGTCTGAACGAACTGCTCCACGCTGATACCGGCATCGACCTGCACCTGCGTCAGCCTGGCGGCTTTCAGTTGTGCATGGACGATGCGGAGCTTGCTGAAGAAACCCGTCGCCTGAACTGGCTGCGCGATGCCTTTGACGGCGACTATCCCTTCGAACTGCTGGACCCTGCGCAATTGAAAAAGCGCCTGCCCGGTGTTGGCCCAGGTGTTGTAGGGGCCTGCTATTCGCCCATGGATGGCCACGTCAATCCGCTCAAACTGCTGCGCGCATTGTATGTGGCGTGCCGCGCCCGTGGCGTGGTCATCGTCAATGGCCTGAGCGTGAACGCCATCGACCAGTGCGTTAACGGGTTCGAAGTGCTCACGGCCGAACACCGGTTCAACGCTGAATACCTGGTGCTCGCGTCGGGGCTGGGTAACCGCCCGCTGGGGGCGATGCTTGGCATGGATGTGCCGGTGCGCCCCAACCGCGGGCAGATTCTGGTCACCGAACGCTTGCAGCCGTTCCTGCATTACCCCACGACCTACGTCCGTCAGACCGACGAGGGCACGCTGCAACTGGGCGACTCGCTGGAGGCCACCGGTTTCGATGACCGCACCAGCAGCCCGGTCATGGCCGAGATCGCAGCCCGTGCCGTCAAATGTTTCCCGCGCCTGGAAAACGTCAGGATGGTCCGGGCCTGGGGTGCGTTGCGCGTGCTCAGCGCCGATGGCTACCCGATTTACGAAGCGGCTCATGACAGCCCAGGCGCTTTCGTCGTGACCTGCCACAGCGGCGTGACCCTGGCCGCCGCCCACGTCCTGCGACTGGCACCCTGGATCGCAGGGGAGCTTGATGAGCCAGCCATCGCGCCGTTCAACCTGGCCCGGTTCAAGGACTTGCGCGAGGTGCGCTATGCCCACTGACGCACTGTTTCGTCGCTTGCAGCAGACCGGGCAGCAGGTCCGTATCGAATTCGAAGGCAGGTCGTTGAACGTCCCGGCGGATGTCTCGCTGGCCGCTGCACTGTTGCTCCACGGGGTCGGGCACACCCGTGAGAGCGCGGTCAACGGCAGGCCCGGCGCGCCCTATTGCATGATGGGCGTGTGTTTCGAATGCCTGATGGAGGTCGACGGTCAGGCCAACGCCCAGGCCTGCCTGATCGAGGTGGCTGACGGCATGTCAGTCCGTCGCCAGCGCGGGGCGCGGGATCTGCTGATTGATCCGCAGCTGGATGAGGAGGTGGTCGATGAGTGATTCGCGGGTGGACCTAATTGTCATCGGCGCAGGCCCGGCGGGCATCAGCGCGGCACTTGAGGCCGCCACACGCGGGCTCAAGGTGATACTGCTCGATGAGCAGCGTCAACCCGGCGGACAGATCTATCGCAATGTCGGCCAGGCGGACGAGCGCCGCCGCAGGATACTCGGCCCCGATTACAGCGCGGGCAAGCAACTGGTCCAGGCATTGCTCGCCAGCGAGGTGCGCTATGTGCCCAACGCGGCGGTGTGGCATGTGATGGACGAGCATCGGGTGCATGTGCTGCTCAATGGTAATGCCCGGGTGCTGCGAGGTCGCCAGGTCCTGATCGCCACCGGCGCCATGGAGCGCCCCATGCCCATCCCCGGCTGGACCTTGCCCGGCGTGATGACCGCAGGCGCCGGGCAGATTCTATTGAAAAGCGCGGCGATGGTGCCTCAGGAGCCGGTGGTGCTGGCCGGCTGCGGGCCGCTGCTGTACCTGCTGGCGGTGCAGTACCTGCGCGCCGGGATTCACATCGAAGCCTTGGTCGATACCAGTGGCCGGCGCGAGGCCTTCAAGCATGGGCGGCAACTGCTCGCGGCATTGGCCGGTTGGCCGGACCTGCTCAAAGGTGCTTGGCTGTTGGCGCGGCTCAAGTGGGCCGGCGTGCGCCATTACCACGCTGCGCGCAATCTGCGGGTGGAAGGTGAGCGCCGCGCCGAGGCGTTGAGCTTCGACAGTGACGGGCAATCGCACAAGGTCTGGGCGTCTTTGATTCTGCTGCATCAGGGCGTGGTGCCCAATACCCAGATCAGTCAGTCGCTGCGTGCCGAACATGTCTGGGATGAACAGCAGCTGTGTTGGGTCGCACGCCGCGACGGCTGGGGCGAAACCAGCGTCGCGGGTATTTTCATTGCCGGTGATGGCGGGTCGATAAGCGGCGCCAAAGCGGCTGCGAGCCAGGGGCGTCTGGCAGCGCTGGCCATCGCCCACCGATTGCACAAGCTCGACGAGCTGCAGCTCGCCTCGCTCGCCCAGCCCTGGCAACGGCGGCTGCGGCGGGAGACTGCCGCGCGCCCGCTGATCGATGCCCTGTATCGCCCGCAAGCGCCGAACCGCATCCCTGCTGACGAGACCATCGTTTGTCGCTGCGAGGAAGTAAGCGCTGGCGCGATCCGCAGCTATGTCGACCTCGGCTGCCTGGGCCCCAACCAGACCAAGGCCTTCGGCCGCTGCGGCATGGGCCCTTGCCAAGGCCGGCAGTGCGGGCTGAGCGTCACCGAAATCATCGCCGAGCACCGCAAGGTGGGTGCCGACCAAGTGGGTTACTACCGCATTCGTCCCCCTCTGAAACCCATCACCCTGGGCCAGATGGCGGGCGAGCGCGAGTTCGATCTCTCTGTTTTTTCACCCTTGAAAAGGATTCCGTCATGAGCACCCCGATTCAACGCATCGAAAGCAATCCACGCCTGAGCCGCAGTGTGGTGCACAACGGCGTGGCTTACCTGGCCGGCATCGTCGCCGCCGATTGCACCCAGGACATCCGTGGCCAGACGCGTCAGGTGCTGGCCCGTGTCGACGAACTGCTGGGCGCCTGTGGCAGCGACAAGAGCCGCCTGCTCAGCGTGCAGATCTGGATGAAAGACATGACCGCCGATTTCGCCGGCATGAATGAAACCTGGAGCGCGTGGGTCGATGCCACGCAAACCCCGGCGCGGGCGACTTGCCAGGTGCAGTTCGACGACCCTGAAATTCTCGTGGAGATCATCGTCACCGCAGCGCTTTAAGCGCTGCAGGGCAGGGCGTCGTCCTTCTGGAATCAAGAACGCCCGCTCACCGTTCACATTGCTGCTGCCATAACGGGCGCTGTCCTCCTTGCGAGGGCTTGCCCGACCTGAACAACATCGTTTGGAGCTTTGCATGAACATCAAGACCCTCATTGGTACCCTGAGCCTTGCCTCTGCGCTGGCCTTTAACGCCCATGCCGCTGACGCCCCCCTGAAGCTGGGGATCGAGGCCGCCTATCCACCATTCGCCTCCAAGACCGCCGACAACCAGATCGTGGGGTTCGACTATGACATCGGCCAGGCCCTGTGCGCCGAGATGAAGGTCAAGTGCGAGTGGAAGGAAAACGAATTCGACGGGCTGATCCCGGCGCTCAAGGTGAAAAAGGTAGATGCGATCATCTCTTCGATGTCGATCACCCCTGATCGCATGAAATCGGTGGACTTCACCAACCGTTACTACCGTATTCCGGCGCGTCTGGTCGTGCGCAAGAACAGTGGCATCACCGACGTCCCGGCCCAGCTCAAGGGCTTGCGCATCGGCGTGCAGCGATCCACCAATTTCGAGCGCTACGTGACCGACAAATTCGTCCCGGCTGGCGCCACCATCGTCAGCTACGCCTCACAGAACGAAGTGTTCCTGGACCTTTTGGGCGGGCGCATCGACGCCACCATGGCCAGCTCTGTCGCTATCGACGAAGCGCTGTTGAAAAAACCCGAAGGCAAGGACTACACCTTCGTAGGTCCTGCCTTTACCGAGGAGCAGTACTTCGGCACCGGCATTGGCGTGGCCGTGCGCAAGGGCGACCCGCTCCAAGAGCGTTTCAACCAGGCCTTGGCCAGCATCCGCGCCAACGGCACCTACGCGAAGATCGAGAAGAAGTACTTCGACTTCGATATCTACGGGGAGTGATCTTGATGGGGGCTGGGTTGCTGCCGCTTTGCGGCAGATCGCAGGCAAGCCAGCTCCGACGGCCTTTGGCCAGAATCAACCGCAGATTTGATCAGGGCGCCCCTGCTTCTGCCAGCAGGGGCGCTGATCGACTGCCGCTGCGCGGCGAAATGGAACCGTTGCCCGTCAACTGATCAATATGCCCCGGGCCATCCCTGTCGCCGCGATCACGATAATCACCATCAACGCTGCTTCCATATGGCTGATCCGCGCAAAGCGCCGCGAGCGGCTGGTGTCGATGGGCTGGTTTTTCTTGAACGCAATCCGCCAGCCGATCAGGGCGAACATCGGCACGAGCTCAAGCGCCAGGATCGCCACGAATGCGGTCATCTTCAGATGGAATAGCGGTTGGTGCAGGTAGTAGAACGAACCTTTTTCAAGGCCGCCAAACGCGCGAAACGCGCCAGTGATCAGCAGGATGCCCGCCGAAACGCCCCAGATATTGTCGACCACGAACACGTCGCGAAAAGAGCGCGGATCATCGGTACGCAGCCTGCGCAAGGCCCGCCCCCGAGCCAGAACCGCCGCCAACGCAAAGCCAAAAGCCAACAAGTGCAGCGCAGCCAGTACCCATTTGATGAGCATGGTTCAACTCCCCCGAGCGATGTGCGAAGCCAGCATCAACAGCACAAGCTTAGCGGGTCGTTGCGGTTATGCGTCGTGCCAAGGATGAAACAATTGACAGGGTCGCTTGCTGCGTTGCGCAGCGCAGGAGGCGGGGCGCAGAGGCCGCCCGGCGCGGGGCGGCTCAGGTTTGATCGGTGTTAGTCGGCGGCCTGCAAGCCCTTCTGCTTCATCACCAGGTTCTTGTCTTTCTTGTACTGCAACGCGACTTCTGGCGCCGGGCCGCTCTTGCCGGTCTCCATCCACAGGCGCATGCGGCTGGCATCGGCGAAGTGGGTGTATTTACCGAACGCATCCAGAATCACCACCGACACCTGACGGTTAGCCATGCTCGTCAACAGCACCAGACAATGCCCCGCCTGGTTGGTGAAGCCGGTCTTGGTCAGCTTGATGTCCCAGTTGGACTTGCGCACCAGATGGTCGGTGTTGCTGAAGCCCAGCGTGTAGGTGGGCTTGCGGAAGGTCACGGTTTTTTCCGGGGTGGTGCTCAACTCACGCAGCATCGGGTAGTTGCGTGCGGCCAAGGCCAGCTTGGTGAGATCGCGAGCAGTGGACACGTTGAACACCGACAGGCCGGTGGGCTCCATGTAGACGGTGTGGCTCATGCCCAGCGCCTTGGCCTTGGCGTTCATCGCCTTGATGAACGCCGGGTAGCCGCCCGGATAGCTGTGGGCAAGACTTGCCGCAGCGCGGTTTTCAGACGACATCAAGGTAATCAGCAGCATGTCGCGGCGATTGAGCTCGCTGCCCAGCTTGACCCGGGAGAACACGCCTTTCATCTCTGCGGTCTGGGAAATGTCGACCTTGACCATTTCGTCCATCGGCAGCTCGGCATCGAGAGTGACCATCGCCGTCATCAGTTTGGTGACCGAGGCGATGGGTACGATGACGTCCGGGTTACTTGAATACAGCACCTGACCCGATTGCAGGTCGGTAATCATGGCGCTTCCGGAGGCCAGGTGAAGATTGGCCGGGTCACGATTGAAAGCGGCAGGTTCGTTCGCAAGTGCACCGGTGGAAAGTGCCGAGCCTGTAAAAGCAAATAATAGGCCGATAAGAGATGCGCGAATTTTCAAGAGCAAAGCTCACTTATGATGGAGACAACGTGGAAAGCCGGACTTTTTTCAAGAACGACAACAAGATCGGCGCATTTTAGGAGCATGTTTCTAAGTATGTCGATGGGGTGTCTTGGACGTTTGCGTAATAAAAACAGCCTGTATGGCATTCGTTCAGGTTAAGGATCCAAAAAGCCTGTATTTAAGCGGGTGGTGTCGATATTCATGGCACTTGGAGCGGTCACCGATTAGCATTCCACGCCATCGAAACCATTCATTTGAATTGACCTAGGAGTTGCGCAATGCCCAAAGGGTTTATCAGCAAGGACTACGCCGCGCTGGTGTTTGTCGCGGTGGTCGTTGCGGTGCTCTTGCTCGTGGCCGGCCTGTTTGTGAGGCCGTCGGACTGGGCGGGCTGGATTCAGGCCATCGGGTTGATCGTCGGCCTGATGATGGCTGTCACCGTGCCTGCGATTCAGCGTCGCCAGGACCTGGCCGCCCAGCAAAAGCTGGTGCGTGACCGCGAAACCGGGTATGCCCGACGCATGCAGTACCTGTGCGGCGAGCTGAACGAGTTGCTGGCCAAGATCACGGTCAACCTGGTGCATCTGCGCGCCGCCGACCGCCATCGCTTGCAGCGCACCCTGGAAGACTACCTGCACCGTCTTTTCGAGTCCCACAAGCTGGACCAGAACGATGACCGCGTGGTGATCGCCCACGAATTGCGACTGGTGGCCAATGACATGATCGAGGAGCTGGAAAGCGGCCGTTCCGATCGCGTGGTGTTGGGTGCGCTGGAAAAACGGCTGCAAAAGCTTGCTCACCGCTGCCAGGTCAATGCAACCCAGGCCGAGCGGACCTGAACAGGTAAATCACAGGCAAAAAAAAGCCCGCGTCAGGGATGCGGGCTAAAGGGAAGTGCGGAGCAACGCACGATTCAGGGAAGAGCGAATTCGTTTCAGCTGTTGAGCTGGCGGGTTTCCATCTGTTGCGACAGCGCCTTTGCCGCTGGCAGCGATGACAGAGGACCACTGACCGGCTCGCCGTTGTGCATCAGGTACCAGCACGCCAGAAGGCCGCGCTCACGTAGCTGGGCGGGGACTGCGCTGCCCACTACCGACATGATTTGAACCTTGGTCATAAGTGCCTCCATCAATCTATGGCGCTACTTTACGGCCAGGTTCCGGCGAGCAGAAATCACTGCTCTCGATAGTCGTCATTGATGAGCGAGAGGTCAGGTTTTACCCTGAAAGATGTGCAGTTCTGTTTGGCAGGTCACGTGTGTGCCCATCAAAAAGCGCTGGAAAAAGACAACCCCGCCTTGAGAGCGGGGTTGTGGTTTTTGCTGGCTGCAAGTTGAGACCGCAAGCCTTTGGGACAGCCTGCCGTTACCAGCGACCGCCACCGTGGTAGTAACCGTGCGGTGGGCCGTAGTAGCGAGGCGGGCCATAGTAGCCAGGGCCGTACACCACTGGACGCTCAACCACATAGCCCGGCTGTACATAGACAGGCGGTGGAGGTGGTGGCGCGTAATAAACCGGGGCAGGTGCCACATACACCGGAGCCGGCGCGGCATACACCGGGGCTGGTGCTGCATACACAGGGCCCGAAGCCACGGCTGCACCCACAACGCCGCCGACGACTGCGCCAATTACTGCCGCTCCGCCCCAGCCCGGGCCGCCGCCATGGGCTTGAGCCTGACCTGCGATGGCGAGGGCACCTAACAACAAGGCAACCTTGGGGATGTGACGAATCATGACTGTTCCTCGGGTGTTCATTCCCGTTGTCGCCAGCCTGCGTTTCGCTCAGGCATTGCCACGGGATAACTTCTCAGACAACGGGTTTCGAGAATTCTGCGAAGCCGTTGCGTAAATTTTGTGTAAGGTATTCGACAACATTGAGAACAATGCTCGGCGTTGTGCCGCAAGCGATTGAATTCTACGCTGTCGCCACGCCGTTCACTAATACCGTTCAGGAGATTTCATGTTCCACACGCCTACCAGGGAAACCCTCTTGTGCATGTCGTTGGCGGCCCGGCCGGGCAACTTCGGTGTGCGCTTTCACAATCACTTATATGAGCAGTTGGGGCTGAATTTCTATTACAAGGCATTTGCCCCAAATGACTTGCCCGCAGCGATCGCCGGCATGCGTTCGTTGGGCATCCGAGGGTGTGCCGTGTCGATGCCATTCAAGGAAGCGAGCATCCCCTTGATTGATGAGATGGATTCTTCAGCCGCAGCGATCCAGTCGATCAACACCATCGTCAATACCAACGGCCATCTGAAGGCCTACAACACCGATTACATCGCGGTGGCGCAACTGATCGACAGCCACAGCGTGCCGCGCACCCGTTTTGCCCTGCGTGGCAGCGGCGGGATGGCCAAGGCCGTGGCCTGCGCCATGCGTGACGCGGGTTTCACCGACGGCTTGATCGTTGCGCGCAACGAGCAGGCGGGCAGGGCGCTGGCGCAGACCTGTGGCTTTGAGTGGCAGCCCGAACTGGGCGGCGAACGTGTGCCGCTGCTGGTCAACGTGACGCCACTGGGGATGGTGGGTGACCAGGCCGAGACCCTGGCGTTCGATGTGGAGGCTATCGAGGCGGCGGATACGGCGTTCGATGTGGTGGCCAGCCCTGCGCAAACCCCATTCATTCAGCACGCCAAAAGCCACGGCAAGCGGGTGATAACGGGGGATCAGGTCGCCGCGATCCAGGCGCTCGAACAGTTCATTCTTTACACCGGCGTAACGCCGACCGAGGCGCAATACCAGGCCGCAGCGGCTTACGCGCGCGATGCCTGACAACCTTTGGCAGCCCACAGGTTCGTCAGTCATTACCTGCCTTGATGAAGTCCACAAACGCCCGTAACGGTGATGGCAAATACTTTCGACCGGGGTAGTAGAGAAATGGCCCGCTGAAGTGTTGCCACCAGGGCTCCAGGATTGGCTCCAGCGCGCCGCTTGCAAAGTAGGGGTGCAACCAGTCTTCGAACAGATGGACCACGCCCAGCCCGTCAACGGCCGCTTGCACGGCCAGGTCTACGCCGCCAGCGATGTTGACCAGAAGCGGCCCCGAAGGGTCTACGCGGATGACTTCGCCGTCGCGCTCATATTCCCACAACGGCATGTTGCCGCTGGGGAACTTGCCCCGCAGGCAGGCGTGCTCCAGCAGTTCGGCGGGGTGTGCGGGGCGGCCTCGGGCGTTCAGGTAGGCGGGCGACGCGGCGGTGGCGAATCGTTGTCGCCTGGGGCCGATGGGCACGGCGATCATGTCCTGTTCCAGGCGTTCGTCGTAACGGATGCCCGCGTCGCAGCCGGCGGCGAGCATGTCGACGAAGCTTTCCTCGACGGTGATCTCCAGGCGGATATCGGGATGGGCCTGCAGGAAGGGTGTGATGATGCCCGGCAATACCAGCCGTGCCGCGCTGGCCGGGACGTTGAGTTTGAGGGTGCCAGAGGGGCGGTCACGAAAGTCATTGACCACGTCCAGCGCCGATTCCACTTCGCCCAGTGCCGGGACGATGCGCTCCATCAGCCGCGTGCCCGCTTCGGTCGGCACCACGCTGCGGGTGCTGCGGTTGAGCAGACGCACGCCCAGTTGCGCTTCCAGCCGGCGCAAGGCGTCGCTCAGGCTTGACGCCGATTTACCGCTTGCGCGTGCCCCCTCGCGAAAGCCACCCGCTTTGACCACGGCCACGAAGGCCATCAAATCTTGAATGTCTGCTGCCATTGTCCGATGCCATTGTTCGCATTTTCGTACAGCCTGTGCCGATTGCACCTGATTATCAATGCAGTGGGCACCGACTACAGTGGCCGAACTCACTTTGACAGAGGTAAGCGACATGAGCGATGCCAGCAAGGCAGGTACGTTTTCCATTGGCGACCGCGTCGTCAACCGCCTGGGGTACGGCGCGATGCAACTGGCAGGCCCCAGCGTGTTCGGCCCGCCCAAGGATCCTGAAGCGGCCGTCGCGGTGCTACGTGAAGCCGTGGCGCTGGGGGTGAACCACATCGACACCTCGGATTTCTACGGTCCCCACGTCACCAATCGCTTGATTCGCCAGGCCCTGCATCCCTATGCCGATGACCTGACCCTGGTCACCAAGGTCGGCGCCGTTCGCGGCGACGACGCTTCATGGAATCCGGCCCACAGCCCGGCGGAATTGACACAAGCGGTGCACGACAACCTGCGCAACCTCGGGCTGGACGTACTGGATGTGGTGAACCTGCGCGCATGGGGCAACATGCATTCCCCGGGAGAGGAGTCCATCGAGGAATCGTTCACTGCGCTGGCCGAGTTGCAACATCAGGGGCTGATTCGCCATCTGGGTTTGAGCAACGTCACCTCGGCCCAGTTGAAACAAGCGCAGGGTATCGCCAGGGTCGTCTGCGTGCAGAACCATTACAACCTGTCCCACCGCGACGACGAACCCTTGATTGCCGAACTGGCCACGCAGGGCATCGCCTATGTGCCGTTCTTCCCGCTGGGTGGGTTTACCCCGCTGCAATCCCAGGTGCTGGCCAGCGTCGCGAGCCGCATGGGCGCGTCGCAGCTGTGCGTGGCACTGGCCTGGCTACTGCAACGCTCGCCCAACATCCTGTTGATCCCGGGCACGTCATCGGTGGCGCACCTGCGTGAAAACTCAAGCGCTGCCGGGTTGAAGATTCCAGCCGAACTGCTCGCCGAGCTGGATGGCGTGGCCGGGTAATGGGCTGCTGTCCCTCTGCTGTCCCAAGGCTGGCGGCTGCGATTCAGTTGAATACAGTAATCGCCCCGATTCCGATCGCTGCCACCAGCATCACCAGCACCGTGCCGAAGGTCCATTTCAGTGAAACACGCTGGTTGTCGCCGTAGTCGATATCCAGCAGGCCGCACAGCAGGTAGGTCGAGGCCACCAGCGGGCTGAGCAGATGCACCGGCTGGCCGATGAGCGAGGCGATAGCCATTTCATTGGGGCCGATGCCGTAATGCGCGGCCGTCTGCGCCAGGATCGGCAGCACGCCGAAGTAGAAGGCATCGTTGGTCAGCACGTAAGTGAAGGGCATGCTCAACAATGCGGTTATCACCGACATGCAGTGCCCTGCCTGCTGCGGCAACAGGGTGACGAGGTTGTCGGAGATGGCCTTGGTCATCCCGGTGCCGCCCATGATGCCGACGAAAATACCGGCGGCGAATATCAGCAGTGTCACGGCCATGACGTTGTCGGCATGGCGGCCGATGACTTCCTTCTGCTGTTTGAGCGTCGGGTAATTGATCAGGCACGCCAGGCCGAAGGCGACCATGAACAGAATCGGCAGTGGCATCAGGTTGAGCATCATGCTGGTGATGAGCGTGAGGGTCAGCACTACGTTGAACAGGAATTTCGGATCGCTCAGGCGAATATGTGCGTAGCCTTGCAGCAGTTGTTCTTCGCTGACGCTGACGATACCCAGACGTCGATATTCCATACGGCCCAGCCACCACGCGGCAAAAATCACCCAGACGCCACCGGCGATCATGATCGGCACCATCTGCAGAAACAGCTCGGTGATGTCCACGTGCATGGCGCTGGCGGCCCGGGAAAATGGCCCGGCCCACGGCAGGATGTTCATCACGCCAATGGAGAGCAACAGCACGGTAGCCATGACCTGAAGCCGGATGCCTGTTAGCCGGTAAAGGGGCAAAAAGGCCGCCGTAGCGATGATGTAGGTGGTTGCGCCGTCACCGTCCAGGCCCACGCACAGGCCCAGTACCGCAGTGCCCGTGACGATCTTGCGCGGATCGCCCTTGACCAGCCGCAGCAGCAGTTTGATGAGCGGGTTGAACAGCCCCGCGTCGGTCATCATGCAGAAGTACAGGATCGCGAATGTCAGCATGATCCCTGTGGGGGCGAGCATCTTCACGCCGTCATACATCATCGCGCCCAGTTGCGTGGCAAAACCGCCCAGGCAGCCGAACGCGATGGGTACCAAAAGCAGCGCCACCAGCGGCGAGAGGCGTTTGCTCATGATCAGGTACATGAAGCTGGCGATCATGGCGTAGCTGAGAAAGATCAACATGGGTGTCCCTTTTATTGATTTTGTAAGGGGCGCAGGCTTCAGGCCCGCTTTGTTCGAGGCGAGCGAAGCCCGTGCGCGGCGCACACAGGGTTCGGCAGGTCAGGTCGCTAGCTGTGGGAGAACATCGGCTGGCCGCTCTGTTCAAGGTCGGCGACCAGGATCGAGCCGGTCGAGGAGTCGGTAATGAACAACTGTCGATTGCCCTCGCCACCGAAGGCCAGATTGGTCAGGGTGCGGCCCTGGGTGCACGAGCGAATGCGATACAGCGGCACGGCATGTGGGTCGAACACCCATACGCAGCCGTTGCCGGCATCGCAGACGTACAGGTTGCCCTGCGTATCCAGCGCCATGCCGTCTGCACCGCTGACACCTCCAGCCATGGCGGTAAAAATGCCTACCTTGCTGGTGCCGCCGTCGGACTGAATCGGCAGGCGCCAGACTGCGTTGCCACGGGTCATCGCCACGAATAGCGCATTCTGCGCAAGATCCATCACCAAACCGTTAGGGCTTGGACCGTTGTCGATAAGGCGGGTGAGAATTTGCCTGTCCAGGTCGTAGCCGTACACCCGACCGGTCGGGTCCTGCTGGCCGGTCTGGCCCTGGTCGGTGAAGTAGAGCTTGCCCGCGGCGTCGAAGAACAGATCGTTGACGCCTTTGAAGCCTTCGCTGCGGCTGTGGGTCAGAAACGGAGAAACCTTGCCCGTGTCAGGGTCCAGGATCAGGATGCCCAGCTTGTAGTCGGCGATGAAGATGCGACCGTCGCGATGGATCTTCAGGCCATTGGGCCAGCCATCGTACTGCGCCACCAGCGTCCAGTTGCCTTGGGGATCGATACGCAGGATGCGGCCGTAGGGAAGGTCGGTGACGTAAAGATTGCCTTGCCGATCGAAGGATGGGCCCTCCAGAAAGCTTTTGACCTTTTGCCCGGGCTTGTTCGCTCGAACCCAGTCCGAGTCGCCGTCTTTGCAAAGATGGTCCGGAAGCGCGGTGAACACGCGCGTCGGCAGATCACGAGGCGGGGCATACAAAGTCACAGGATCAGCTCCTACAGGACGAACAGGCAATCGCCCCAATCTTGGAGGGGAGGAAGCCCTTTCGCTACGTTGTTATTGTTCTGTCTAATAGAACGACATGTTTACTGACAGAACAAATGTCGACTGATTTCTTCAGCCTGTCAACCCACGACATTCCGGAGCTACCGCTGGAATACTAATTCATAGCTACACCTAGCTGCCTTATGTCCGACGGTTCGCCATCGTCGTTGACAGACACAGGAGAGCGGGTCATTCTTAATTCAGAACGGTGTTCTGCTAGGTAGAACGTTCGTATTTCAACACCCGGAGACCGGCGATGAACCATAAGAACAACGTAGACATCCTCATCAGCGAGGTTGGCCCCCGCGACGGCTTGCAGAGCGTCAGCACGACCATGCCGACCGCGCTCAAACTCAAATGGCTGACCGCACTGGCCGACGCCGGTCTGCGGGAAATCGAGGTCGGCTCCTTCGTGTCGCCCAAGCTGCTGCCACAAATGGCCGATGCCGCCGAACTGGTCGCCCACCTGCGCCAGCGGCCTGACGTATTCGTTACCGCGCTGGTGCCGAATCTGAAGGGCGCTGAAGCTGCCTTCAATGCGGGCGTGCAGAAGATCACCATGCCCATCTCCGTTAGTGAGCCGCATTCGCTGGCGAACATTCGCAAGACTCACCAACAGGTGTATGACGAAGTGCGCGCGGTGCTGGCGCTGCGCAACGAGCGTTTTCCCCACGTTGAAGTCGAGTCCGGCCTGTCCACGGTGTTCGGCTGCACCATTCAGGGTGAAGTACCGGAAGATGATGTGCTGCGCATGGCCCTGACCATGGTCGAGTTGGGGGTCGATGAGGTGGGGCTGGCCGACACTGTCGGCTACGCCAATCCGGCTCAGGTGCGCCGCGTGTTCACGCGGCTGCGCAACGAAATCGGCGCCAAGGCCGGCAGTGCGCATTTTCACAACACTCGCGGGCAGGGCCTGGCGAACGTGGTGGCGGCGCTGGATGTCGGCGTCACCACCATCGATGCCTCTCAGGGTGGAATCGGTGGCTGTCCTTATGCACCGGGGGCTTCGGGCAATATCGTGACCGAGGATCTGGTGTACCTGCTCGAATCCATGGGCCTGCGCACGGGCGTCGATATCGACCGGCTGGTCGCCGCCCGCCAGTGGCTGGTCGAGGGCCTGCCCGGCGAGCCGTTGTACGGCTTCATTCCCGATGCCGGGGTGGGCAAGAACTTTCATTACGCAGGAGGTGCGCAATGACCCTGCTCAATGAAAACCTGCAGGCATTGCCGCTGGCCGGCGTGCGTGTCGTGGAGTTCGTGCACATGGTTATGGGGCCCACCTGTGGCCTGGTACTTGCGGATCTGGGCGCGGAAGTGATCAAGGTGGAGCCGGTGCCCGAAGGCGACAACACCCGGCGCCTGACCGGTTCCGGGGCGGGCTACTGGATGACCTACAACCGCAACAAGAAAAGCTTCGCGGTCGACATCAAGACCGAAGAGGGTATGGCGGCGGTGCGCAAACTCATCGAAAGCGCCGATGTGGTCACCGAGAACTTCCGTCCGGGTGCCATGGACAAACTCGGCCTGGGTTACGAGCAGGTCAAGGCGATCAAGCCCGACATTATCTACAGCTCGATGAAAGGTTTCCTGCCGGGGCCGTATGAGCAACGTACGGCGCTGGATGAAGTGGTGCAGATGATGACCGGCCTTGCCTACATGACCGGTCCCGAAGGCCGTCCGCTGCGTGCAGGTGCTTCGGTCAATGATGTAATGGGCGGGATGTTCAGCGCCATCTCCATACTGGCCGCACTGCTGCAACGCAAGGACACCGCCCAAGGCCAGTTCGTGCAGACGGGGCTGTTCGAGAACTCCGCATTCCTGGTCGGCCAGCACATGATGCAGATGGCAACCACCGGCAAACCTGCTGCGCCGATGCCAAGTCGCTTGTCGGCGTGGGCCATCTATGACGTGTTCGACACCCTGGGCGACGAGCAGGTGTTCATGGGGGTGGTCAGCGACAGCCAGTGGGTGAGCTTCTGCCAGAGCTTTGGGTTCCAGGAGCTGGGGAGTGATCCGCAACTGGCGAAGAACACCCAGCGGGTCCAGGCCCGGAGCAAGATCCTGCCGCAGGTTCGGGCACGCCTCGCGACGCTGGGCAAGCAGGAAGTAATGGCGATGTGTGAAAAGGCCGGGCTGCCGTTTTCTCCGATCCAGCGCCCGCAGGACTTGTTCGACGACCGGCACCTGAACGAGTCCGGTGGGCTGGCACATCTGACGCTGGAGAGCGGCGAGGAGGTCAAGGTGCCCATGCTGCCGTTCGAAATGAATGGCCGCCGGTTCGACACGCGCCTGAACGTGCCGCAGCTGGGCAGCCACTCTGACCAGTTGCTGACCCAGATGGGTTACGCGTCGGGTGATATCGACGCATTGCGCGAGCGAGGCATCGTTCGCTGAGCCACCGCGCAACGGATGCCTGATTCCATTCGCTGACGGCCATTGCTGCCGTCAGCCCTACAACAATAAATACAGAGGAACCGGTCATGGCGATTGTCACGACTACCCCGCACAGCAACGACGGCAGCGCTGTACGACCACTCGATAGCGAGCAGACCCGCGTATTGCACAAGGCTGCCTGGCGGCTGATTCCGTTGCTGGCACTGGCGTATTTTTTCAACTATCTGGACCGTACCAGCGTTGGCTACGCGGCCTTGCAGATGACCGAGCAGCTTGGTCTGACCGCCACCCAGTTCGGCCTGGGTGCTGGCATCATGTTCTTCGGTTATTGCCTGTGCGAAGTGCCGAGCAACCTTGCGATGTATCGCTTCGGCGCGCGCCTGTGGATGGCGCGGATCATGATTACCTGGGGCCTGGCTGCAGCGGCGACCGCGATGATCGTCGGGCCCTACAGCTTCTACGCGGTGAGGCTGATTCTGGGCATCGCCGAGGCTGGCTTCTTCCCCGGCGTGATTTTCTTCCTGACCCTCTGGTTTCCGGCGCAGTACCGCACCCGAGTGCTGGCCTGGTTCACCGTGGCGACGCCGATCTCGTTTCTGGTGGGTGGGCCGCTGTCTATCTGGTTGCTGCAGATGCACGGCATCCTGGGCCTGGCCGGCTGGCAATGGATGTTCCTGATCGAGGGTGTGCCGGCCTGCATCCTGGGGTTGATTACCTTGAAGGTGCTGACCAATCATCCGGCAGAGGCCAAGTGGCTCACCGCCGACGAGCGCGAGGTATTGACCGGCATGCTGGCCGATGAGCAGAGCAAAGGGCAGCACAGCCATGGGTTCAAGGCGGCGTTGAAGGACCCGCGTGTATGGATTCTCAGTTCGATCACCTTCAGCTTTACCCTGGGCTCCTACGGCATCGGCATCTGGTTGCCGCAGATGCTCAAGGCCCATGGCGTCGAAGTCAGCATGATCGGCTGGGTGGCGGCGATTCCTTATTTCTTCGCCACTGTGGCGTTGCTGGTCTGGGCCAAACATGTGGACCGCACCGGCAAAGGCATTTTCAACCTGACCCTGGCCATGCTGCTGGCAGGCGTGGCGCTGCTTCTGGCGCTGCAAATGAACGCGCTGATCCCGGCACTGGCCGGTATCACCATGGCCCTGATCGGCACCATCGCGGGTAAAACCATTTTCTACACGTTGCCGGGGAAATTCCTGCGCGGGCAGGCCGCAGCGGGCGGGATCGCGCTGATCAACTCGATTGGCGCGTTCGGCGGATTTGTCGGGCCATATCTGATGGGTTTTCTCAAGGACTACACCGGCTCCTTCACAGCAGGCCTGATGGCGATGGGCTGCATCATGTTCGTGGCGGCGGCGATGGTGGTCTCGCTGCGGTTCTTCCTGCGGGAAGCGTGAGGGGCAGGTCGAGTTTTTTCCACATGTAGTTTTTCCGGAAGGTATCCTGCGCCTCTGATATTGTCTTGCAGGCGACAGCAAGGTCCTTGGGCCGCTGTCGTCTGCAAGCGATGAATCGACAATGAGTGTCTATGAATACCGAATCCGAGAAAAACCCTCCCGAGCAGGCCGCTCAAGCAGAGGGCGGTGTGGCGGCAGTCGACCGCGCATTCGCCATCCTGGGGGCCTTCAGTATCGAGCAGGACTGCCTGACCCTGGCGCAGATCTCCAAGCGAACGGGGCTCTATAAAAGCACCATCCTCAGGCTGATCGCTTCCCTGGAAAAAGCCGGTTTCGTTCGCCGCCAAAGTGATGGTCGCTACTCGGTGGGGCCTGAGCCCTTACGCCTGTCACAGCTGTACCAGACCTCATTTCGCTTGCGTGACGTGATTCATCCGTTACTCGAATCCATCGCCGAGGAAAGCGGCGAAACCTCTTCGTTCTATGTGCTGGAAAACGGCAGCCGCGTGGTGCTGTTTCGCGTGGAGCCAAAACGTGCGGTGCGGGTCTCGGTGCTTGAGGGCGCACGTTTTTCGTTGCAGGCCGGAGCCTCGGGCAAGATCCTTCGGGCGTTTTCGCGCAGCGTCGATCCGACCCTGGCCGAGGTTCGCGAACGTTTCTGGGCCAGCTCCTTCGGCGAGCGTGACCCGGAAACCACCGCAGTGTCGGTCCCGGTGTTCGCGATGGGCTTTGAATTGAAGGGGGCGTTGACGTTGTCCGGGCCTTCGGATCGATTGCTCAAAGAGCATATCGAGCACGCCGCCTCGATCTTGCTGCGCAACGCGGTCATCGCCACCAGCGCGCTGGGTGGCAACGATTCGGCGTTGCGTGAAGCGCTCAAGCGCCTCAATCCCTGACGGTCGAGGGTTCCCGGCCGTCAGCGATATCCCGCGGGTGTGGCTTACTCGGGCATCTCTTCCCGGCTGAACGCATCCAGCGCCTTGACCAGCCCCTGGGCCGCAAGGCTTACCAGTTCACCACCTTTTTCCGGGGTCGCCAGGGCCGGGTCTGAGCCCATGCGGCCGTCAGGGAAGCGTGCGCGGAAATCCTTCGCTTCGCGGATCGGGCCTGTGGGGGCGATTTGTGGGGAGTAGGGCGCCGACTTGATCGACTGCGGATACGCCCACTGGGTCACGGCGATTTCCGATGGAGTGGCGTGACTGCCGTGGCCGGTGGGGAATTGCTCGTTGGCCAGTCGGGTAACACCTTCCAGGTCCCACCAGTTGCAGAGTTTCAGGGCGAAACCTGCAGGGCGACGGGCGAAGCTGGCCTCGGCGTACAGCTCCGAGAATGCCGCTTCAATCGAGGCAATATTGCCGCCGTGGCCGTTGAGAAACAGGATCTTTTCGAAGCCGTGGCCGGCCAGGGAGCGTACCCAGTCACCGATGGCGGCAATGAACGTCGAGGGGCGCAGGGAAATGGTGCCGGGGAAACCCAGGTGGTGCTGGGCCATGCCTATGTTGAAGGTCGGTGCGACCAGGATGTCGGCGGTTTTTGCTGCTTCTTCAGCGATGATCTGCGGGCACATCCAGTCGGTGCCGAGCAGGCCGGTGGGGCCGTGTTGTTCGTTGGAACCGATGGGCACGACGATGGTGCGGCTGCGGGTCAGGTATTGCTCGATCTCGCGCCAGGTCGACAGGTGCAACAGCATGTACAGGTCCTCTTTCAGGCGGGTCCGTTCTTGATGACGGTGGGGAAGTTCGGTGAATGTCACACGCGCAGAAGCAGCAGGCAATAGCACCTGGGTGCATGCCCGTTTTGAGGCAGGGCTGAAACGCTGTCGTTCCAGCCCCGTATGCGGCGGTTACTTTGCAGGCAGCGGCGGAGTGCGCGGCGGCACCTGACGCTTGCTGCCGGTGGCCTCGAATGCCGAGGCCAGGCGCAGCAGGCTGGAGTCGTCATAGGCGCGGCCGGCGAAGGTCAGGCCCACCGGCATGCCGATGTCAGGCATCACGCCCATCGGCACGGTGACCGTGGGCACGCCCAGGTGACGGATGGCGAGGTTGCCGTTGGCCACCCACACGCCATTGCTCCAGGCGATATCGGCCGATTGCGGATCAATATCGGCATTGGCGGGGGCCACGTCAGCGACGGTGGGGAACAGCACGGCATCGAGGCCCAGCCGGTCCATCCATTCTTCCAGGTCCATGCGCCGGGTTTGTTCAAGGCCGCGCAGGCCGTCGGGCAGGGTGTCGATCTCGTTCCATGGTGTGATGCCGCGTTCGGCCATGCGTACGTATTCGTCCATGCCAGCGGCCAGGTCGCCCTCGCGATTAGGCAAGGTGCCGGGGTCGTGGGGGAAGATTTTCGGGCCGTCGACTTCTACCAGTCGGTTGAGTTTCGGGTCGCCGTTGGCCTGCAGGAAATCGTCGAACGCCCAGGCGGTCAGGTCCCAGAGTTCGTGGTGCAGAAACTCCTTGGAGACGATGCCGCGATTGAACACGGTCGGGGCGCCGGGGCGGTCGCCTTCGCAATTGGACACCAGCGGGAAGTCCACCTCGATCACTTCTGCGCCAGAGGCTTCAAGCGCCTTGCGCGCCTGTTCCCACAAGCCGATCACGCTCGGGCGGGTGTTGATGCGTTGCCCGGTCGGGCCGCCGATGCCAGGTGCTTCGCTGGTACCCGCCTCAAGGTCGGCATTGATGTACATGCGCGGCACGCCCAGGCGTTTGCCGTTGAGGGCACCAGGTTGCGCGGCCAGTTCGGCGTAGGAGACGGGGCGAACCTGGGAAACCGGTGGAATCGGCACCCAGGGTTGCAGGCGCCACAGGTCGCCGCGGGTGTCCGGGTCTTCGGCGACGATCACGTCGAGCACTTCCAGCAGGTCGGCCATGGTGCGGGCGAATGGCACGACCACGTCCATGGTCGGTGTCAGCGGCCAGTTGCCGCGCACCGAAATCACCCCGCGCGAGGGCGTATAGGCGCACAAGCCGTTGTTGGATGCCGGGCCGCGACCGCTCGACCAGGTTTCCTCGGCCAGGCCAAACGCGGCAAAGCTTGCCGCCGTTGCCGTGCCTGCGCCATTGGAGGAGCCGGACGCGAAGGGCGCGGTGAGAAACTGGCCGTTGTACGGGCTTTCTGCCCGGCCGTAGACACCGCGCTGCATGCCGCCATTGGCCATGGGCGGCATGTTGGTCTTGCCCAGGCAGATCGCCCCGGCAGCGCGCAGGCGTTCGATGGTGAAGGCGTCGCGATGGGCAACCAGATCGGCAAAGGCCGGGCTGCCGGAAGCGGCGGTCAGGCCCTTGACCAGATAGCTGTCCTTGGCGGTGTAGGGAATGCCGTCGAGCGGGCTGAGCAACTTGCCCTTGGCGCGGCGCGCGTCCGAGGCCTGGGCTTCCTTGAGCGCCTCGGGGTTGCGCACCACTACGGCGTTGAGGGCAGTGGCGGTCTGGGGGCCGTCGTAAGCGTCGATCCGGGCGAGGTAAGCCTGCACCAGTTCAACCGCCGTGGTCTGGCCGGATTCCAGCGCTTCGCGCAGTCGGGCTATGGAAACTTCGGTCACTTCAATCATGGGGCCACCGCCATTTGCTGGTCTTGAGGATGTCGCGAATGTGTGACGGGTCAGGCTGTCGACCCGGATGCCGTATTTAACACCAAGTGCCTGATGGAGGCTAGAAGTTCGATTTTTATCGGGTTTAAAAGTTTTTGTCCTGTAACATCACTTTAATATCACCCTGTTAACGTACTCGCTTTCGTCTGGCGCGGTAGTACGAGCATGCAGGCAGAACATTTCACATTCATGCGCCCCAAATTGCCGAGGGATCATCGTTGTGCCGGCGATTTGTGCAACGAGGTGCCGGCTATCGACTCCGACAGCACCAACGGCCGGGTCATGGAAATCTTCAGCGCCCAGCGCGACATGGCGTGTCTTGCGGTCATCGAGGGCGAACGCCCCATCGGCCTGATCAATCGCAACATTTTCCTGTCGCAGATGAGCAAGCCTTTTCATCGCGAACTCTACGACAAGAAAAGCTGCATCGCCTTCATGGACAAGGAACCGCTGGTGGTCGATGCGCAGATGAGTATCGAGGAGCTGACGTTCAGGACCGTCGAGTCTGGCGAGAAGGCCCTGGCGGACGGCTTCGTCGTCACCCGCAACGGGCGCTTTGCAGGGCTCGGCAGTGGCCTTGAGCTGATGGCAGTAGTGGCGGCGATGCAGGCCGAAAAAAATCGCCAGATGATGCAAAGCATCGAGTACGCCAGTGTCATCCAGCGCGCCATGCTGCGTGCGTCCCGCGATGCCTTGGGCTCGACCCTGGGCGACGCCTCGTTGTTGTGGGAGCCGCGGGATGTGGTAGGCGGCGACTTCTATCATTTCTGCGCCTACGCCGATGGCTGGTTCGGCGCCATCGCAGACTGCACCGGCCATGGGGTACCGGGCGCATTCATGACCCTGATCGCATCCTCGTCCCTGACCCAGGCGCTGGGTCAGTTGGGGCCGCGCGATCCCGGCCAGTTGCTGTCGGCGGTCAATCGCAGCGTCAAGGAGCAACTGGGGCAGGTCAACGGCCTGGACGGCACGCCCGAGTCTGACGATGGGCTGGACGCCTCGTTCTTCTGGTTCGACAACGCAACCCGCATTCTGCATTTCGCCGGCGCGCGCATGGCCCTGCACGTGCTGCACCCGGACGCCGATCAGGTGCTGACCATCGCCGGCCAGCGCATGGGCGTGGGCTACGTGGCCAGCGAATTCGATTATCAATGGGGTGTGAGCCCGGTGCCGATGCAGCAGGGGAGCCTGATGTTCATCACCACCGACGGCCTGACCGACCAGATCGGCGGCCCGAAACGGATCGCCTTTGGAAAACGCAAAGCGTTCGACACCCTGTTGCAACACCGTCACCAGCCATCCGCCGCGATCTGCGAGGCCTTGCAACGCGCGCTGGCACACTGGCAGGCCGAACAGAGCCGCCGTGACGACCTGACCCTATTCTGTGCCCGTATTCAGGAATGATGATGTTCAATTCACCGGCTGCTCAGCAGGACTGCACCTTTTTCGATCTGGCGCAACAGCGCAACGTGATTTTCTATCACATGGGCTATTTCTCCCATCACATCATCTCGGCGATGGCCGAGGTGGTGAAGCTGCAACTGGAGATTTCCGGGGTCAGCGGCCCGACGCGGCGCAAGCTGTTTTCGTCGTTCGTGGAGCTGTCGCAGAACATCATCCATTACTCGTCCGACGCCCTGACTGCTTCGGTTGCCGAGGAGTCCGGCCTGCGCCAGGGCGCGGTGTGCATCAGCACCGATGGCGAGCGCCACCTGATGCTGTGTGCCAACCCGATCGCCACCGCCGACACCGAACGCCTGCGCGCCAAGCTTGAGCCGCTGCGCAACATGTCGATCGAAGAGATCAAGCAGGCCTACAAGACCAGCCTGCGCGCTGAAACGCCTGAAGACAGCAAGGGTGCGGGCCTTGGTTTCCTGACGATGGCACGGGACGCCTGTGCGCCGCTGGAGTTTGATTTCCACCCCCGCGCAGACGATCCCGACACCACTCTTTTTTGCCTTAAAGCCACTATTTGAAACGAGCGACGCTTAGCCATGGACAACTTCTACATCGAAGCAACGGCCACCTCTCCGGAAATCGACTTCCGTTTCGACCAGAATCTGCTGTCGATGAAAGGCGAGTCGTACCCTGAGAACGCTGCGGCTTTCTATTCGCCGGTCGTGCAGCAGTTGCGTGATTACCTGGGCGCCCGCGACGGCGAGACCATCACGGCGAACATAGCACTCGCGTACTTCAACAGCTCCAGCACCAAGATGCTGTTCAGCATCTTCGATGCGCTGGATCAGGCTGCTGAGGCCGGGAACACCATCGAGGTGAACTGGTACCACGAAGAAGAGGACGAGACGATTTTCGAATTCGGTGAAGAGCTCAAGGCCGACTTTACCTCGATTGTCTTCAACGATTGCCCTATCGCCACTTGAGCAGGGAGATACACATGGCCGCTTCAGTCGCATCGCGCAGTGTTTCCAGCGACCCGGCACCGGACTTGTTCACCAGCGAAGCCCAGGCGCTTGAGCATGTGCGCTCGGTTCTGGCGCAGCCTGGCGCCGATGCCGCGACCTACCGACAGTCGCTGTCGGAGTTGGCAACGCACTATGAGCGCCTGATGCGTGAAACCCGCCGCCTGATCGGTCGCAGCGACCGGGCCGAGCGGGAAATGAACGCCCTCAACATGCAACTGCAGACGCTGGCCCGCCAGCTCGAATACCGCGCCACCCATGACGCGCTGACCGGCGTGTTGAACCGTGGCGCGATCATCGAGATGACCACCCAGGCGCTGTTGAGCACGGGGGCTGTGATGATTGTGCTGGACATCGACCATTTCAAACAGGTGAACGATGAGTTCGGCCACCCGGCGGGCGATGCGGTGATTCAGGGGATCGTCGGCTGCTTGCGCAAGATCGTTGGCGACAACGCGTCGGTTGGCCGGGTTGGCGGGGAAGAGTTCACGGTGCTGATGCCGGGCGGAAAACTGGAGGAGGGCGTGCAGATGGCCGAAGCCATGCGCCAGGCGATTGCGGAACATGTGTTCCCTCATCCGGTGAACCGCAGTATCACTGCCAGCTTCGGCGTGAGCGCCAACCCGGTCGGCACCCGTTTCGACACCGCCTATGGCCTGGCCGACACCGCCTTGTACCACGCCAAGCGTACAGGTCGTGACCGGGTGCAAGTGGCCGACGAATCGTTGTGACCTTCCCCTGGTAGCAGTCCGGCTTGCCGGCGGTGCGATCTCAAGGGCGCCTCGCCGGCAAGCCGGACTGCTACAGGATCGTGGGTGTACGCCACATCCCGATTCAATTTCGCCCCGTAGCAGTCGGCTCGCCGGCGTCAGCGATCTTAAGGACGCCTCGCCGGCAAGCCGGACTGCTACAGGATCGTGGGTGTATGCAACATCCGGGTTCACCTTTTCCTGGGTAGCAGTCCGGCTTGCCGGCGTCAGCGATCTCAAGGACGCCCCCGCCGGCAAGCCGTGCTGCTACGGGATCTCAGGTGTAGGCCACATCCCGATTCAACCTCGCCCCGTAGCAGCCGGGCTTGCCCGCGGGGGCGATTTCGAGGGCGCAAACGCCTGCAAGCCGAGCGGCGACTAGACTCTCCTTTCCATTCCCCAAACCGAGGAGAGCCGCCATGCTCGCGAAAAACACCATTTGCCTCTGGTTCGACGGCGCAGCGCAGCAAGCCGCGGAGTTCTATGCCGCGACCTTTCCCGACAGCACAGTGACTGCCATCCACCGCGCGCCCAGCGATTATCCAATGGGCAAGGAAGGCGACGTGCTGACGGTCGAATTCACCGTCATGGCCATTCCCTGCATCGGTCTGAACGGCGGGCCGATCTTTCCGCACACCGAGGCATTCTCTTTTCAGGTCGCAACCGACGACCAGGAAGAAACCGACCGCCTGTGGAACGCCATCGTCGGTAACGGTGGCCAGGAAAGCGCCTGCGGCTGGTGCAAGGACAAATGGGGGCTGAACTGGCAGATTTCGCCCCGGGCACTCACCGCAGCGGTCGCCCATCCGGACAAGGCCGTGGCCAAGCGCGCGTTTGCCGCGATGATGGGCATGAGCAAAATCGACATCGCCGCCATCGAGGCGGCCGTCAAGGGCTGAGCCGGTCGCTGTCGCCGCTGGTGAGTTTCGGATACTCTGCGGCGTGCGTCGGGAAGGCGCTGCGCAGCCAGGCTTTCCCGCTCCCCTGCAACAGGCTTGGAAACGGAAATCAGAACCCTACGATGGTCAAGCACACCGATCCGGACATGACCTTGCTGAAAATGCCTTCGCTCAAAGCGGTGAAGTCATTTGTGGCAGCGGCCAAATATCAGAGCTTCACCCGCGCGGCGGAAGCGTTGTGCGTCACCCAGGCGGCCATCAGCCGGCAGATTCGCGAGCTGGAAACCTATTTGGGGGTCGCGCTGTTCAAGCGGGTAGGGCGCGCGGTGGAACTGACCGAGGCCGGGGCGATTTTCTTCGATGCCGCGCAGATGTCTTTCGTCAATATCTCCCAGGCCGCCGAGCGGATCCGCAGCCGCAACGCCGGCAAACGCATGCTGACGCTGTGCTGCTCCCACGCGTTTTCTGCGTTGTGGTTGTCAGCCCGGTTGCCGGCGTTGTTCAGCCAGAACCCCGACATCGACCTGAACCTCATCACCACCCAGAACTTCCTGTCGATGGAGCCCGGCGTGCGCCCGGACATCTACATCACCAAGATGGCGAAGATTCAGGATGGCTATCGCAGCTACCCGCTGTTCCACGATGTGATCTACCCGGTGTGCACACCGGCGTACCAGCAGGCCCACCCAGAGCTTGCGACCCTCAAGGGTTTGCGCGACGGCGGGCTGTTGAACCTGAGCCCCTATGGCCGCTCCCAGGTCGCCGAGCACGTGGACTGGGGCGTGTGGCTGGCGCATCACAATATCGATATCGGCGAGCGCGCCCATGACAGCCCCCACGTGCTCAACGCCAACGACTACAACCTGGTGGTCAGCATGGCGCTGAACGATCAGGGCGTGGCCCTGGGCTGGAATCACCTGGTGACCGCGCTGATCGAGCAGGGGCAACTGGTGCGCCCGATGGCTGAGGAGATGGTCCTCACCGAGAGCCTGCATTACCTGACCATCCGCGAAGACCGTGAGGCCGACGAGGCCTGTTGCCGGGTGCGGGACTGGCTGCTGGGGCAGTTCGACGGGTATCCGTTCCCGGCCGCGACGCAGCTGCATCGATAACATTTTTTTATGCATTGCCCAGCGTAAAAGTTGATTGTCCCAAGGTTCCAACGACACGTAATCTTCACACAAGCCGCACGTGAACCCCGGCACACACCGGGGCTTGAGATGCGGTAAAAAAGTCGGCGGGGCCTCCCCGGATGACTTTAAAACAAGAAACCGTCGTCACTGCCAATTGGGATAGATACGGTCTGACTATGCAAAAAACTGCTGCTACACCTCTGCCCTGTATCGATTCGTCCCTGAGCTTCATTCAGGCGTCGCGCCGATGCTGTTTATTCTGAAGATCCGGATTTTTCCAGCACGTGCCTGACTTAAGGTTTCGTCTGGAAGAACGATGTAATACGCACCGCTGACTGTGTTTGTGATTGATGCAACTTGAGGTTGCGTCCGGGGCACCGTCGCACCTGTGTATTACCCGATTTGTTCTATTGCGGAAATAGTTTCCGTGCCATTCAGAGCCGCTTTATTGCCGCGCCAACGCCCGGCCGTGCGCGTGATGCTGACTGAAAGTTACAGCCATTGATAATCGGAGAAGCGTCTTGAAATTCGAAGGCATATACACACCGGCAGTAACGCCCCATACACCTGACGGTGAAATTGACTGGGATGTATTTTCGCAAGTGCTGGAGTCTCTGATCGAGGCGAAAGTGCACGGCATCATTATCGGCGGCTCCACCGGCGAGTATTACGCCCAGACCGCGCAAGAGCGTCTGCAACTTGCGGCACGGGCCAAGGACATCATTGGCACGCAGGTTCAACTGATTATCGGCACCGGCGCGATCCGCACCGAAGACGCCGTGCTGTTCGCCGAAGACGCCAAGGCGCTCAAGGCCGACGCCATTCTGGTCACGACGCCTCCGTACGCGCTGCCCACCGACCAGGAAAACGCCATCCATGCGTTGACCATCGACCGCGCCGCCAACTTGCCGATCATGTTGTACAACTATCCGGGCCGGATGTGCGTACAGATGAACGAGGAATACCTGGCGCGGGTCGGCAAATCCAAGAACGTTAAAGCCATCAAGGAAAGTTCCGGTGACATGGGCCGGGTGCATCTACTGGCACGTGAATTTCCGCACATTGCGTTGTCCTGTGGCTGGGACGATCAGGCACTGGAATTCTTTGCCTGGGGCGCCAGAAGTTGGGTGTGTGCCGGTTCGAACTTCCTGCCTAAAGAGCACGTGGCCTTATATGAAGCCTGTGTGCTGGAAAAGAACTTCGATAAGGGCCGTCAGATCATGTCGGCGATGATGCCGCTGATGAATGCGCTGGACGGTGGCAAGTTCGTGCAGTGCATCAAGTTCGGTTGTGAACTCAATGGCCTGAAAGTCGGCGATGTGCGCTCGCCACTTCGCCCGCTCAACAGCGACGACAAACTCAGCCTGCAGACCGTTATCACCAACGTGAAACGCACCGTCGCCCACATCACTTCCGGAGCCAGCCATGCGTGATCTTCTGACCAAGGCCGAATACGCCGCCATCGCCGCTTCCCTCTCGTACCCGACCAATGCGTTTATCAACGGCGCGTTCAAACCGGCGATGTCCGGCAATACCTTCGCCACCAGCAACCCCGCCACGGGTGAGCACCTGACGGACATCGCCGCCTGCAACAACGAAGACGTGGACTATGCCGTCAGCAAGGCCAAGGCGGCGTTCGACGACGGTCGCTGGCGGCTGCTGCCACCGGGGGAGCGCAAGGCGGTGTTGCTCAAGTTCGCCACGCTGCTGGAGCGTAATCGTCACGAACTGGCCGTGCTGGAAAGCCTGGACAGCGGCAAGCCGGTCAGTGAATGCCAACTGGTCGACGTGCCGGACACCATTCACACCCTGCGCTGGCACGCCGAGGTCATCGACAAACTGTACGACCACACCGCGCCGGTCGGTCACAACGCGCTGACCATGGTGGTGCGCGAGCCCATCGGTGTCGTCGGTTGCGTGCTGCCGTGGAACTTCCCGCTGCTGATGCTGGCCTGGAAGATCGGCCCGGCGCTGGCCGCCGGTTGCTCGGTCATCGTCAAGCCCGCCGAACAGACCACCCTGACCACCTTGCGGGTTGCGGAACTGGCCTTTGAAGCCGGCGTACCGGCAGGCGTGCTGAACATCGTCACCGGCACCGGCAAGGACGTGGGTGAGCCCATCGGCCTGCACAAAGACGTGGACATGGTGAGCTTCACCGGTTCCACCGCAACGGGCCGTCGCTTCCTGCATTACGCAGCCGATTCGAACCTCAAGCGCGTGGTGCTCGAATGCGGGGGCAAGAACCCGGCCGTGGTGATGGACGATGCAGAGGACCTGGATCTGGTCGCCGAGCAAGTGGTCAACGGCGCGTTCTGGAACATGGGCGAAAACTGCTCCGCCACATCGCGCCTTCTGGTGCATGAGTCGGTCAAGGATGAGTTGCTCAAGCGCATGGGCGCCTACATCCGCGAATGGAAGATGGGTGATCCGCTGGACCCGCAAAACCGTGTGGGTGCGCTGGTCAGCAGCGACCATTTCCAGAAGGTGAAGTCCTACCTGGACTACGCCAGCGCAGGCAATCTTGAAGCCGTGTATGGCGGCGACACCCAGGATGGCGCGTTCATCCAGCCCACCGTGATCGACGGCGTGGACCGCGACAGCCGTCTGTTCCAGGAAGAAATCTTCGGCCCGGTGCTGTCGGTCACTACCTTCAATTCCATCAACGAAGCCATCACCCTGGCCAACGACACTGCCTACGGCCTGGCCGCCTCGGTCTACACCGGCAACCTGCGCCGGGCGATCAAGCTGTCCCGGGAAATCCGCGCCGGGATCGTCACCGTCAACTGTTTTGGCGAGGGCGATGCTTCCACGCCGTTTGGCGGCTACAAGGAGTCGGGCTTCGGTGGCCGTGACAAGTCGGTGTTCGCCCACGACCAGTACACCGAGATCAAGACCATCTGGATCGATGTGTCCGATCGCTCTGTAGACGAGACCGTAAAATGAGCGGCCATTCCATCAAGCGCCTTCCGGTAGACACCGGCGTATCAGGCTGGGAGGCGATCTCCACGCGTGCTGTCCCGGTGCGCATGCTTGATGGGAACGTGTCGGCGGACTGGCTGATCATCGGTGCGGGTTTTGCCGGTCTGTCGGCCGCCCGCAGGCTGTCCCAACTGCGCCCGCAGGACCGCATCGTGGTGGTCGACGCCCATGAAATCGCCAAGGGCCCTGCGGGCCGCAACTCGGGGTTCATGATCGACGTGCCCCACAGCCTGTCCAGCGGTGAGTACTCGGTGGGCGGGGAGTCGGCCACGGCGCTGGAGATCGAGCAGAACCGCTTTGCCATCGATTTCGCGGCCCAGGCAGCCGCCGAATACGGGATGTCGGCGCAGACCTTCGATCCGTCCGGGAAGATCAACGCCGCCGCCACCGAGCGCGGGCTGAAGCTCAACCTCAAGTACGCCAGATCACTGGCCGGTATTGGCGAAAGACACGAGCTGTTCGACGCCGCGCAGATGCGCGAAATCACCGGCTCCGACTATTACCACGGCGGGCTGTACACGCCCGGCGCGGTGATGATCCAGCCGGCCCAGTACATCCGTGACCTGGCGGCGGGGCTGGACAGCACGATCAGCCTCTACGAGCGCTCGCCCATCGTCGAGCTTGCGAAAGCGGGCAGCGGCTGGGTTGCCAGGTCCCACAAGGGCCAGGTGTCGGCGCCCAAGGTGATTCTCGCGGTCAACGGCCACATCGAAGACTTCGGACACTTCCAGGGGCGGCTGTTGCACGTGTTCACCTACGCCTCGATGACCGCGGGTTTCAGCCACGACCAGTTCAAACGCCCGGTAACCGGCCACGAACGCTGGGCGCTGCTGCCGGCCGATCCGATGGGCGCCACGGTGCGCAAGATCACCGCCAACGGGCAGGCGCGGATCGTCATCCGCACCAAGTTCACCTACGACCCGAGCATCACGGTCACGCCCAAGCGGGTGGCTGGCGTGGCGGCCGAGCAGCTGCAATCGCTGCATGCGCGCTTCCCGGAATTGCAGGGCACGCCCCTGGAGTTCAGTTGGGCAGGGCGCCTGTGCCTGAGCCGCAACAGTGCGCCAGCCTTTGGTGAAGTGGAGGAAAACCTCTACGCCGCCTGCTGTGAAAACGGTCTGGGCACGGTCAAGAGCACCCTGGCCGGGGTCATGGCTGCTGAGCTGGCAACAGGGACTGACTCGGTGTTTTTACAGCGTTTCAGCCAGGCCTCTGGCCCGAGCAAATTGCCGCCCAGCCTGCTGACAAGGCTTGGGGTCAGCTCGGTCATCCGCTGGCAGGAACTGCGCGCAGGGCGGGAAGGGTAAGGGCTGCACCGCGTTTGAACAGAACAACCAACACTCAAGTTTCATCAACGTAGATCGGGGAATGCCATGAAGAAAATCTGGAAAGCCGTTTGCGCGGTGGCTGTCGCGGGCATGATGACGATGCCGGTTCACGCCGAAGAGAAGACCATCACCGTCGGCACCATGAACTGGGAAGACCTGACGCCCATCACCGGCATCACCAAGAAGGTGCTCGAAGACTCCGGCTACACCGTCAAGGTGGTGGAGTTTTCCGAGTGGGGCATCGCCTACGCCGCGTTGAGCAAGGGTGACGTTCAGGTCCTGGCTTCGCAGACCGACTACGCCGCTTCCGACTACTGGAACAAGAACAAGAACAAGCTGGAGAAGCTGTCTCCGGTTTCCCACGGCCTGTATCAGGGCATCGCGGTGCCTAAGTACGTGGACATCGATTCGGTCGATCAGCTCAACGCCAATGCCGACAAGTTCGGCGGCAAGATCATTGGCATCGAGCCAGGTTCGGGCCTGATGAAAGACGCCACCAACGCGGTCAAGGGCTATGACCTGAAGCTGCAACTGGTCGAAGGCAGTACCGCGGCCATGACCGCAGCGCTCAAATCGGCGGTCGATCGCAAGGAGCCGATAGCGGTGACCATCTGGGAGCCGTCGTGGATGGTGCAGAAATACGACGTGAAGTTCCTCAAGGACCCCAAAGGCATCTTCCCGCCACCGCAGGGCTACTACTGGATTGGCCACAAAGGTTTCTCGGCCGAGTTTCCCCATGCCCGTGAGCTGATGGCGAGCGTCTATGTGCCGCTGCCGGATATCACCGCGATCAACACCCAGGTCAAGGACGGCAAGACCATGGATCAGGCCGTCAAGGACTGGACCGACAGCCACGCCGACCTGCTCAAACGTTGGGAAAACATCAAGAACTGAGCACGCGCTGTTTGTTTGCCACTGCCGCCTTTTGATCAATGAGAAAGGCCCGCTAAAACGGGCTCGACGGGTTACGAACATGACTACGGCTAAAATAGACACAAACGAAGTGCTGGTGGATTGCCAGAACGTCTGGAAAATCTTCGGGAAAAGCGCACCTGCGGCGATGAACGCTGTCGTCCAGCAGGGCCTGACCAAGAGCCAGATTCTGCAGGACTACAGCTGCGTGGTCGGGGTCTCGGACGTCAGTCTCCAGGTTCGCCGTGGAGAGATCTTTTGCATCATGGGGCTTTCCGGCAGTGGCAAATCCACGCTGATCCGCCTGCTCAACAAACTCATCACACCCAGCTCGGGCAAGGTCCTGGTCAAGGGCAAGGATTTGTCCTCGCTCAACCCTGCGCAGCTGCGTGAAGTCCGCGCCCGCCACATCGGCATGGTGTTCCAGAGCGTAGCCTTGCTGCCCAACCGTACGGTGCTGGAAAACACCGCGTTCGGCCTGGAAGTGCAGGGCGTGGGCAAGGCCGAGCGCTACCAGGTGGCCGAGCGCGCCTTGGCCAAGGTGGGCCTGAGCGAGTGGACCCAGCGTTACCCGAGCGAGCTGTCTGGCGGCATGCAACAGCGGGTCGGCCTGGCCCGTGCAATTACCGCAGACCCGGAAGTGATCCTGATGGACGAGCCGTTCAGCGCGCTCGATCCGCTGATCCGCCGACAACTGCAGGACGAATTCCGCCAACTGACCAAGGAACTTGGCAAGTCAGCTGTCTTCATCACCCACGACCTGGACGAAGCGATCCGCATCGGTGACCGCATCGCGATCATGAAGGACGGCGCGATCATCCAGGTCGGCACCGCCGAGGACATCGTGCTCAATCCGGCGGACGATTACGTCGCCGAGTTCGTGGCGGGCATCTCCCGGCTGCACCTGGTCAAGGCGCACTCGGTGATGACCCCGGTCGAGCCGTTCAAGGCCGCCAACCCGACCTGCGACATCTCGCGGCTGATCAAGACCACACCCGGCGCCGACATCAACGAGCTGATCGGCCTGACCATGAAGTCCGAGCGCGATGCCCTGGCGGTGATCGACAACGGCAACGTGGTCGGCATCATCACCCCGCGTGATCTGCTGCGCGGCGTGCAGGGCATTCCCAACGAGTTCGCGGCGGCGGGCGCGGCCACTGTACTGGAGCCTTCGGCATGAACACGCCCGACTTTTCAAGCCAGTTCGATGAGGCCATCGATGCGGGGCTGTCATGGCTTTCGGATCACGGCGAGGTGCTGTTCGACGCTGCCAACGCCGTGCTGTCCGGGGTCTACAAGGGTGTCTTGTGGTGCCTCGCGCTGCCGCCGTACTACGTGCTGGCGCTCATCATCGCGCTGATCGGCTGGCGCGCCATCGGCGCCCGGTTCGCGGTCATCGCAGGCCTTGCGCTGGTGTTCTGCGCGCTGATCGGCCTGTGGCCCGAGACCGTCAGCACCCTGGCTCTGGTGCTCACTGCAACGCTGCTGGCGCTGGTGGTGGCGATTCCCCTTGGCGTGGTGGCGGGGCTGGCGCCGGCGTTCGACCGGGTGGTCGATCCGTGCCTGGACCTGGTGCAGACCATGCCGCCCTACATCTACCTGCTGCCCGCCATTGCGTTGCTCGGCTACGGCCCGGCCACCGCGCTGCTGGCGACCTTCATCGTCGCGCTGCCCCCGGCGCTGCGCCTGACGTCGCTGGGTATTCGCATGACGCCCCGGCACTTCATCGAACTGGGCGAAGCCAGCGGTGTGACCGGCTTGCAGATGTTCTTCAAGATCCGCCTGCCGTTCGCCATGCCGAGCATCATGGCCGGGGTGAACCAGAGTCTGATGATGGCCTTCGGCATGGTGGTGATTGCCGGCATCGTCGGCTCCGGCGGCCTGGGAGAATCGATCTACGGCGCGGTGCGTACGCTGGACATCGCCAAGTCGATCAACGCCGCCATCGCCATCGTCATCCTGACCATGATCCTCGACCGCCTGGCCCAGAGTGCCGCCCGGTCGCGTATGGGAGAAAGCCAATGAGTGTCGCGGATTTCCGTTTTTCCCCGGGCGAAATTCTCGCCCCCGCCGTGGACTGGCTCAACGCCAACCTTCACGGGCTGTTCGTGCTCATCAGCCAGGTGGTCGAAGCGGTGTTGGGCGTGGTTGAGCGCGCATTGCTGGCGCCCCATCCCTACCTGCTGATCGCCATCGTCTTCGTCGCCGCCTTCTTCTTCGCCACCAAACGGGTGGCGGTATTTGCGGCACTGATGTTGGCGTTCTGCCTGTTCTCGGGGCTGTGGACCGCTTCCATGCAGACCATCGCGCTGGTGTCGGTGGCGGTGCTGATTTCGGTGGCGATTGCCTTTCCGCTGGGTGTACTGGCGGCGCGAATCAAGCGCGTCGACGAGACGTTCGCGCCGATCCTCAACATCATGCAGACCGTGCCGCCGTGGGTGTACCTGATTCCGGCCGTGATCCTGTTCAGCCTGGGCCGGGTCCCGGCGATCATCGCCACAATCGTCTACGGCATCCCGCCGATGCTGCGCCTGACCACCCTGGCCTTCAAACAGCTGCCCAAGGATCTGCTGGAGCTGGGGCAGGCGTCCGGTGCATCGCCACGGGACATTCTGTTCAAGATCGAACTGCCGACCGCCGCACCGACGCTGCTGGTGGGCTTGAACCAGTGCATCCTCATGTCGCTGGCCATGGTGGTGCTGGCGGGACTGGTGGGGGCGGGCGGCCTGGGGGCTGAAGTGACCCGAGGGCTGTCACGGATGGAAATGGGCCTGGGCCTGCGCGCGGGGCTGGCGATTGTCGCCATCGCCTTGCTGCTGGACCGGCTGTCGCGGGGCGCGTTGCAGCGTCACGCTCCCAACAAGATGGTTTAGGCCTTAAGGACGACGTTATGAGACGCAGCTTTTTCTGTATCGATTCCCATGCCTGCGGCAACCCGGTGCGGGTGGTCGCAGGTGGGGGGCCGCTGTTGCCATCGGTGTCCATGGCCGAGCGGCGCGATATCTTCGTGCGCGACCATGACTGGGTGCGCAAGGCGCTGATGTTCGAGCCACGGGGCCACGACGTCATGTCCGGCGTCATCATCTACCCCTCGGTGCGCGAGGATTGCGATTTCGGTGCGCTGTTCATCGAAGTCAGCGGCTGCCTGCCGATGTGCGGCTCGGGCACCATCGGCCTGTCGACGGTGGTGATCGAGGAAGGATTGATAACACCCAAGGTGCCTGGCCGCCTGGCGATCGAGGCACCGGCCGGCAGGGTTGATGTCGAGTACCGCATGAATGGCGACAAGGTCGAATCGATCAAGCTGCTCAACGTGGCCAGCTATCTGCACAGCGCCGATCTGGTCGTCCAGGTGCCCGGTGTGGGCGAGTTGACGGTGGACATCGCCTATGGCGGCAATTTCTACGCCGTGGTCGAGCCGCAGGCGAACTGGCCGGGGTTCGAGGGGCAGACCAGCGCAGACATCGTCGGGATGAGCGTGAAGCTCCGCGCAGCGCTGGCCGATCTCACCCACCCCGTGCACCCTGAGAACCCGGCCATCAGTGGCGTGCATCACGTCATCTGGTGCGACAAACCTCGCAGCGAACAGGCCGATGGCCGCTGTGCGGTGTTCTACGGCGACAAGGCCATCGACCGCTCGCCCGGCGGCACAGGCACTTCGGCGCGCATGGCCCAGTTGTTCGGCAAGGGGCGCCTGAAAGTGGGCGATACCTACCGCCACGAGAGCCTGATTGGTACGGTCTATGAAGGAACAGTTGAGTCTGCGGCCAAAGTCGGTATTTTTGACGGCATGAAGCCCGGCATCATCGGCTGGGCCCATGTAACAGGCCACAACACCCTGTTCGTCGATGACCGGGACCCGCTTGCCCATGGCTTTCAGCTGGCGTAAGCAGGGAAAGGTCGCGAATCCGGGCAGGCGATCTTTTTAGTGCAGGTTGTACGAGAACAATAAGTGAAGAGCATCAGACAGCAGTTTGGCAACACGGGGCGGGGCAGACGTTGAGCGAGAGACGAGAGTTCAGCGGAGGCATGAAAGGCAAGAACCTCCGCTATCTGGACGACAGCCGCAAAGAGCCTTGCTCCCACACCCGGGCAGGATTTCTACTGCTGGAACACTTTTCACTGCCGGCCTTCACCCAGGCGCTGGACACCATTGTCACGGCCAACCTGTTGCGTCCCAAGCTATTTTCCTCGAAGACCTTCGGCTTGCAGGACGGCGAAGTCATCAGCGACTTGGGGCTGGTTATTCGCCCTGACGCGCGCCTCGATGCCCCCGCGCTCAAGGATCTGGACCTTTTGGTGATCTGCGGCGGCTATCGCACTGAACTGAAGGCCAATACCGAACTGAGCAACCTGCTGGTGACCGCAGCCGAAATGGGTATCACCTTGGCGGGCTTGTGGAACGGCGCCTGGTTTCTCGGGGAAGCGGGGTTGCTTGAGGGCTACCGCTGCGCGATTCACCCCGAGCATCGCCCGGCGCTGGCGGAAATCTCCAGGGTCACCCACGTTACCAGCGAGGCCTTCGTCGTGGACCGCGACCGGCTCACGGCATCCAGCCCCGCCGGTGCGTTCCACATGGCACTGGAATGGATCAAGGAGCTGCACGACAAGGCGCTGGTCGAAGGCATCGAGGACATCCTGTCGTTCGAGGAATCGCGCTATCGGCGGATCAAGCCGAGCCGGCATATCTCGGTCAGCGCGCCGCTCAAGGAAGTGGTCAAACTGATGGACGCCAACCTCGAAGAGCCGCTGGAGATGGACCAGTTGGCAGTCTACGCCGGGCGCTCGCGGCGACAGATCGAGCGCCTGTTCAAGGAGCAGCTGGGCACCACGCCGCAACGCTATTACCTGGAACTGCGCATCACCGAGGCCCGGCGTCTGCTGCAGCACACCGAACTGTCACAGGTCGAGGTGCTGGTGGCCTGCGGATTCGTCTCGCCCAGCCACTTCAGCAAGTGCTACAGCTCTTACTTCGGCTACCGGCCGTCAAAGGAGAAGCGCCTGGTCAAATAGGTTGGCTCCACATCCCCCGTAGCAGTCCGGCTTGCCGGCGTCGGGGCCCTTGACATCGCCAACGCCGGCAAGCCGTGCTGCTACGGGCTTTCGGTACACCCGGCATTTGCGATCACCCCAATCTCGTAGCAGCCGGGCTTGCCCGCGGGAGCGATTTTGAAGACGCCGACGCCGGCAAGCCGTGCTGCTACGGGGTCGTGGGGTGCCCACTATCCGCTGATGTCTCACGGCTCGGTGCGGCCCTTGCCATCGCGGTTGCGACGATAGTGTCTGGCCAGTGGGAAAGGCGGCAGCCAGGCCTCGCGTCGTTCGGTCCAGAGCTCGTAAGTGGGGATGAATTGATCGGGGGCGTCCAGCGCACCCAGGTTCACCTCCACTTCGTCGCCGCTGCGGCCAAACACTGGCGAACCGCAGCGCGGGCAAAAGTGGCGCCCGGCGTAGTCTCGTGTCTGGCCTTCGATGGTCACAGCCTCTTGCGGGAAGATCGCCGAGATCTCGAACAGCGAGCCGGTGTGTTTTCGGCAGTCCAGACAGTGACACAATCCAACGCGCCAGGGGCGGCCGATGGCCGTAATCCGCACATCGCCACACAGGCATCCGCCCGTCACGGTTTCCATGGCAGTCTCCTGTTACTCTCCTGTTTCTCGAAACAGCCAGTCTAGTCCGGCTGGGCCATCGAGCAAACGCTCAGCCATGAACAGCCGTCCGTGTCTAAACTCCCATCTCCAGAAGCTTTATGCCCCGAGCTTGGCATTGCGACTCATCGGTGTATATTGAATTCAAAATACAAAAAACACTCGCTGGAGGTAATGATGTCTGCTTCAATCGACCGTCCCCTGTACCCTCGTTTCAAGGGCCCGACTCTGCTGGGCACGCCGCTGCTTAACAAGGGCACGGCTTTCAGCCTCCATGAACGTGAAATCCTGCACCTGACCGGCTTGCTGCCCGATCAGGTGGAAACCATCGAACAACAGGCCGAACGCACCTACCAGCAGTTCAAGGCCTGTGGCACCGACCTTGAGAAGCATATATTCCTGCGCTCGGTGCAGGACTTCAATGAAACCCTGTTCTACCGCGTGGTCGACGATCATGTCGACGAGATGCTGCCGATCATCTACACCCCCACCGTCGGCAAGGCCTGCCAGGAATTCGCCCGTATCTACCGCAGCCATCGCGGCCTGTTCATTGGCATTGGCGACCAGGCGCGTATCGACGAAATCCTCGGCAACGTCACCAAGAACAACGTCAAGGTCATCGTGGTCAGTGACTGCGAGCGCATCCTGGGCCTGGGCGACCAGGGCGTGGGCGGTATGGGCATTCCCATCGGCAAGCTGTCGCTCTACACCGCCTGTGGAGGCATCAGCCCGGCCTATACGCTGCCGGTGGTGCTGGATGTGGGCACCAACAATCCGGCGTTGCTGGCGGACCCTGTGTATTTCGGTCGTCGCCATGAGCGAGTGCGCGGTGCGGAATACGAGAGTTTCCTGCAGGCGTTCGTCGATGGGGTCAAGCGGCGCTGGCCGGGGGTGATCCTGCAATTCGAAGACTTCGCCCTGAGCAACGCCATGCCGTTGCTGGCGCGGTATCGTGATCAATTGTGCTGTTTCAACGACGACATCCAGGGCACGGCGGCGGTCACCGTGGGTACGCTGCTGGCCGCGTGCAAGATGAAAGGGCAGCGCCTCTCGGAGCAGACCATCGCCTTCGTCGGCGCAGGTTCCGCCGGTTGCGGCATTGCCGAGCAGATCATTTCGGCCATGCAGTTGGAGGGTGTGAGCGAGGCGCAGGCGCGTCGGCAAGTCTATCTGCTTAACAGCAAGGGGCTGCTGACGGACAAACAGACCGGGCTCTATGACTTCCAGGAGCGTCTGTCGCACCCGACCGAGTCGCTGGCGCATTGGCAGTTCAGCGGGGAATGGCCGGTGTTGCAGGAGGTGGTCAGTAACCTCAAGCCGACGGTGCTGATCGGGGTGTCGGGCAAGTCGGGGCTGTTCACTCAGGAGATCGTGGAGACGATGTACGCGCACTGCGCGCAGCCGATCATCATGCCGCTGTCCAACCCCACTTCGCAGATCGAAGCGCATCCCAAGGACATTCTGCAATGGACCGATGGCAAGGCGCTGGTGGCGACGGGCAGCCCGTTCTTGCCGGTCGAGTTGTTTGACAAGAAATTCCCGATTGCCCAGTGCAACAACTCCTACATCTTCCCCGGCATCGGCCTGGGCGCCATTGCCAGCAAGGCGACACGGGTGACCGAAGGCATGTTGATGGCCTCGGCTCGGGCACTGGCCGAGAGTGCAGGGGCAGGGCAGATGCTGCCGCCATTGCGCGATGTGCAGGCCGTGAGCAAGAAAATCGCCTTTGCCGTGGGCAAGGCGGCCCAGGCAGACGGGGTTGCGGCGGCGCTGTCCGATGAGGCCTTGCGCGAAGCGGTCGAGGCGAATTTCTGGAAGCCGGTGTATCGCGAGTATGGGGTCAAGTAGGACCATTGATCGTTGACACAAACCTAACGTAGCAGCCCGGCCGGGCTGCTACGCCATCAACAGGTCAACGGGCGAATCGCCGAGCGCCTGCCACGCACAGAATCACCGCAACCGTCACCCCAAGCATCCCCAGGCTCACCTGCTCATGCAGCAGCGTCGCCGCCAGCGCCAGCCCGAAGAAAGGTTGCAGCAACTGCAACTGGCCAACCGCAGCAATTCCCCCTTGAGCCAGCCCTCGATACCAGAACACAAAGCCGATCAGCATGCTGAACAGCGACACATACCCCAGGCTCAGCCAGGCGGGCAGGGTGATGTGGGCCAGGGAGGCAGGTGCGGTGATCCAGGCCAACGCCAGCATCACCGGCAGCGACAGCACCAGCGCCCAACTGATGACCTGCCAGCCACCGAGGGTTTTCGAAAGCTTCGCCCCTTCGGCATACCCCAGCCCGCACACCAGCATCGCCAGCAGCATCAACAAATCGCCTTTGGGCGAGGCCGTCAGCCCCTGGGCCAGCGCATAACCCACCACCAGCCCGCTGCCCAGCAACGAAAACACCCAGAACACCGGGCGCGGGCGCTCGCCACCGCGCAGCACTGCAAAGACGGCAGTGGCGAGCGGCAACAGGCCGACGAAAACAATCGAATGCGCGGAGGTGACGTATTGCAAGGCCAGGGCGGTGAGCAACGGAAAACCGACCACCACCCCCAGCGCAACGATCAGCAGGGGCAACCACTGATTTCGCGCAGGGCGCTTTTCCCTGAGCAGCCACAGCATGCCCAGCGCCAGGGCACCGGCAATCGAGGCGCGGGCGACCGTGAGAAAGACTGGCGCAAATTCCTGGACGGCAATCCGCGTGGCCGGCAACGACCCGCTGAAAATGATGACGCCGATCAAACCGTTGAGCCATCCGGTCGAGGCTTTTTGCGTGGGCAGGGGTTCGAGCTTCGATACATGTTCCATGGTGTCGGCCTCGGATTCGGCGTGGGAGGTGCAGCGCTCAGGCGGCACCTGTTGCGTGCAGGGAATGCTAAGGCGCAGAATCAGTACAATCAAAAAATTGTCATGGATACATCGCCCATGCCCCGCGCACGCTACAAGACGGTCGTTGACACCTTCGCCAGCGACATCGCCTCCGGAGCCCTGCCACCCGGTACCCGTTTGCCGACGCACCGTCAGCTCGCCGAGCAACAGGGGCTGGCGTTGGTGACGGCATCCCGGGTTTACGCAGAGCTTGAGACGATGGGACTGGTCAGCGGCGAAACCGGGCGCGGTACCTTCGTGCGGGAGATCGCGCTGCCGCTGACCCATGGCGTCGATCAGCAGGCGACGGCCGCGGGCATGCTGGACCTCAATTTCAACTACCCGGCGCTGCCGGGGCAGGCACAGATGCTGCGCACCGGGTTGCGGCAGTTGGCGCTGTCGGGGGATCTGGAAGCCTTGCTGCGTTATCAGCCCCACGCCGGGCGCCTGCATGAGCGGGCCTGCGTCGCACGGCACCTGATCGACCGAGGGCTTGAGGTGAGCGCCGAGCAGATCCTTATCGTCAGCGGCGCCCAGCACGGCCTGGCGGCAACGGTCATGGCGCTGCTCAAACCCGGCGATGTGGTGGCGGTGGATGCGCTGACCTACTCGGGATTCAAGGTCCTCGCCCAGGCCCATCGGCTGGAGCTGGTGCCGATCCCGTTGACCGAGAACGGACCCGACCTGCAGGCCCTCGAAATACTCTGCACAAAGCGCCGGATCAAGGCGGTCTATGCGATGCCGACGCTGCACAACCCCATGGGCTGGGTGTTGGGCGCAGCTTGGCGCAGGCGGCTGGCGGATATCGCCCAAGACCACGATCTGCTGCTGATCGAGGACGCGGCCTACGCGTTCCTCGCTCAGAACCCGCCTGCACCCTTTCAGACACTGGCGCCGGACCGCACGGTTTATGTTTCGGGGTTCTCCAAGAACGTCGCCACCGGCTTGCGGGTTGGCTATATCGCCGCACCCCTCAAATGGGTGGCGTCGATCGAGCGGGCGATCCGCGCGACCACCTGGAACACTCCAGGCGTGATGACGGCGTTGGTCTGCGGTTGGGTCATGGATGGCACCGTCGAGCGTCTCGAAGCCGAGAAACGCAAGGACGCGCTTAACCGCAACCGGCTTGCCAGAACGGCCTTGGCCGGGCTTGCGGTGATCGGCCATCCGGCGTCGTACTTTCTGTGGCTGCCGC
>Ga0105251_10000406_pt1 | contig 41850 bp, 30 predicted proteins | sample KBSS64metaG_FD_80424 | JGI IMG/M metagenome (GOLD analysis project Ga0105251, IMG submission 80424) | Switchgrass rhizosphere microbial communities from Kellogg Biological Station, Michigan, USA - KBS S6-4 metaG | ecosystem: Host-associated > Plants > Roots > Rhizosphere > Soil | place...
CCGTCACCCACACAAACGGACCGTCATCCACAACGCGATGAATCTGGTAATCCACCGCCACGATCCGGCCCGACACATAGCGCAACCACAACGAGCGCCCGACGCCGTTATCCACCCGCTCAACACGCCCCAGAAAATCCCGGGTAATGCGCAGGCGGTTGTCATACGCGTCGCTGATCGCTGTCAGCACACCGTCGCGGAAGTGGTAGAAACGTGACGCCTGGGCCAGCACCAGTTCATCAGGCAGCGAACCCAGATAGATCGCCGCTTCGGCCAGGCTGTTGGTGATTGCAGGGCGAGAAGTCGACGGCAAGGGCAGGGTAGTGGAGCGGTTTTCATGATCGGTCCAAAGCACCGAATCCCCGGAAACACTCAGCCGATGCGCCAGCGCGTGACTCCAGCCAAACCCCAACCCACAATCCACTTCTACGGCACTGGTGCGATACAACCGTGTCCACTCAAACGGCAAGATCCCGTCCAGCGTCCCATCGGTGAGGGTCAGGAGTTCCTCGCCGGTGACCATCGAGACCGGGCAGCCGTTGGTGGCGGTCTTGTCCGAAGAGGCGGCCGCATCCCCATTCGGGTTGCGAGCAGAAACCGGCACATCATCCACGGTCTCCTGCCGCACCAACGCGGTTCGCTGGGACTTGCTGCGTACCACCGGTACCGCGTTGGAAACCACCTGATCCCCGGCCTTCAACGGCGCATCCGGAATCGTCTTGATCGTCGTCGCCTGGCTACTGAGCAATATCGGCTTGGCCACCTGCGTGTGATCATCCGCACGAAATTTCCCGAACTGCCCAGCCATGTGCTCAAGCCATTTGCGCGCACGTTGAGACTTGATGCTGCCCAGTACCTTGGTACTGATGCGTACCGCCATCCCCATACCTGCCGTGGCAAGGCACAGCAGCAAATTGATCAATACTTCAGCGCTGATTTCCCCCAGCAGCTCATTCATATAAGGCGGCGGCAACATCCGCATCCAACTGACCATTGCCGACAGATAAATGAACAGCAACGGCTCATCACTCAGCACCAGCAAGCCCTTTGCGATGCTTTCGGTGCCGAGCTTCAACAGCTTTTCGAATTCTTCGTGGCTCAGGTAATGCAGCAGCTTTTCGGCATGCTTCAGTGGGGCCAGAAACCACTGAAGCACCTGCGTGATGTTGTCCCAGAGTGAATACAACGCCCCACTAAACCCGCGTGCGTAGGCTTCGTGCAGCGAGAGGTAGCGCTTGAGAAAATTGGCTTCGGAATAACCCTTCCACAAGGCGGCGAAGGTGGTGGCCCATTCACGGCGCAGCCAGCCTTCCAGCGGTTCGATAACCGACTGATAAGAGGCGTACAGCGCCTTGAAGTGCACCTTGGAAACGTTGGGATAGAAACTGACCCGATACTGCTGGTTACGATCACATTCCTTGATTTCGAGAATGCCGCTGGGTCCGATGGTTTTATGGAGGGGCTCCCCGAGCGGGCCACCTTTCGGATCAATGCGCTGCACCATCACGGGCGTATCGCCAATCGGCACAAATCGAGAACTCTGGAACATATGCACCAGGGTCAGCGTGCCGTCTGCCTGGCAGGTTGCGGTGGTGGTGCTGGGAAACAGGGAGCGGTTGATCGGCGCGACCAGTGCCACTTCATCTCCAACCTTGAAGACCTGCTCGATATCCAGCGCCGAAAAGCTGAAAAAGCTCTCCGCCCAGGCGTCGTAGTGATTGAGGCAGCGCTTGAAGTCGCGGATAACGGATTCGACGTCTCGCGTCTTTGAATCCAGGATGGCCAGTACCAAATAGCCAATGGTTTGGCTGGTCACTTCGATCATGAAACAGCCCCATCAACCGGAGCCCAAACCCATAACGCCATCTGCAATCCCTCGCACTGTGTAGTCAGGCGAGGGACTTTGCGGATGTTTGCAGGGGAGGGGAGTAGAGCTTATCCGGCGGTTATGTGGGACGGTTCGACAACGCTCGTCCGCTATCACGCGACTAGCGGCTATTGTCAGAAATTTCCCACAAGAGTACAAATGTACTCCATGACGACTCTAACCCCCCGCCGTACCGCCATCCTGACCTTTATCCGCGACCGCATCGCGCAACAAGGCCAGCCTCCCAGCCTCGCCGAGATCGCCGAGGCGTTCGGTTTTGCCTCGCGCAGCGTGGCGCGCAAGCATGTGCTGGCGCTGACCGAAGCCGGGTTTATCGAGGTCAACCCCAACCAGGCGCGTGGCATTCGTTTGCTCAACCAGCCGGCGCGCCCGGAATGGCTGGATGTGCCGGTGCTCGGTCGCGTGGCCGCAGGTTTGCCCATCGGCGCCGATGCCGAAGTGCACAGCCGCCTGCAACTGGACCCGTCGACCTTCGCGAAAACCCCGGACTACCTGTTGCGGGTGCAGGGCGATTCGATGATCGAGGACGGCATTCTCGACGGTGATCTGGTCGGCGTACGCCGCAGTGCCGAGGCCTTGAACGGGCAGATCGTGGTGGCGCGCCTGGACGGCGAAGTGACCATCAAGCGTTTCGAGCGCAGTGGCGACCACGTGCGTCTGCTGCCGCGCAACCCCGCGTATCAACCCATCGTGGTGGGGCCCGACCAGGACCTGGCCATCGAAGGGGTGTTCTGCGGTTTGGTGAGGCAAGGCTGATGGGCGCCGTGGTTGCGCTGGACACGCTGTTCAATGGCGGGCGTGTCTGGAAGGGCCGGCCCGCCGCGCCGCCGTCCAGTGTGCATCCCACCGGGCTGGCGGCCCTGGACGCGGTGCTGCCCACGGGCGGCTGGCCGGAGGCGGCCTTGAGTGAAATCCTCATGGCCAAGGAAGGTGTGGGCGAATTGCAACTGGTGCTGCCGACCCTGGCGCGCTTGTCGAAGGCAGGGGAGCGCATTGTGTTGGTGGCGCCTCCGTATACACCGTACCCCCATGCCTGGCAGAACGCCGGGGTGGACCTGCGCCTGCTCTCGGTGATCCAGGCCGAGGAACGCGATGCCCTGTGGGCGGTGGAGCAATGCCTGCGTTCCGGCAGTTGCGGGGCGGTGCTGTGCTGGCCGCGCAAGGCCGATGACCGGGCACTGCGGCGCCTGCAAGTGGCGGCGGAAACCGGGCAGACCCTGGCGTTTGCCTGGCGCGCCTTGAGTGAGTCGGTCAACTCATCGCCCGCGGCGTTACGCCTGGCCGTGGAGGCCAAGCCCGCGCAGGTAAGGGTGCTCAAGTGCCGGGGCGGGCTGGCCCATCCGACGCCGATTGCCCTGGCGGGGCACTGAGGTTGTCATGCGCTGGGTGTGTATTGTCTTCCCGCAATTGGCGCTGGACGGGGTGCAGCGTGTGCACCCCGAACCGGACCAACCCTTGGCCCTGCTGGCCGGCACGCCACAGCGGCGCGTGCTGCAAACCGTCAATGACGCCGCCCGCGCCCTGGGCCTGCGCCCCGGTCAATCCCTGACGGCGGCGCATGCCCTGACCAAAACCTTTGCCAGCGTCGAATACGACCCCGCCGAGATCGAGCGCCATCAACAGTTCCTGGCTGCCTGGGCCTACCAGTTCAGTTCCCAGGTCAGCCTGTATTACCCGCGTGCCTTGTTGTTCGAGATTGAATCGAGCCTGGGCCTGTTCGGGCCGTGGCCGCGGTTCGAAGCACGCTTGCGCCAGGAATTGACCGAACTGGGTTTTCGTCACCGCATCGTCGCTGCGCCCAACCCGGCCGCGGCGCGGGTGCTGGCGAATATCTACGATGGTTTGGCGGTGCAGGATGACGGCTTGCTGCAGGCCCTGGCGCCGCTGCCCATCGACCGCGCCGGCCTCGACCCGCAGGCCGCCACTGCGTTGTCGCGCATGGGCCTGCGCCGCCTGGCCCAGGTGCAGGCGCTGCCTCGGCACACCTTGGCGCGGCGCTTTGATGCTGGACTGCTCAAGCACCTGGATGCATTGAGCGGGCAGCGGCCATTGGCCTTGGCGTTCTATCAGCCTCCGGACCGATTCGACGTGCGCATCGAGCTGAATTTCGACGTGCAGTCCCATCAGGCGCTGCTGTTTCCTTTGCGACGCCTGACGGGCGATCTGTCGGCCTTCCTGTGTGGCCGCGACAGTGGCGTGCAGCGCTTTGACTTGCACCTGGAACACGCCCAGGCGCCGGACACGGTGATCAAGGTCGGCCTGCTCAGCGCCGAGCGCGAACCGGCGATGCTGTTTGAATTGGCCCGGGGTCGCCTGGAGCAGGTACAGGTCACCTCACCGGTACGCGGTTTCCGCCTGGTCGCCCAGGATTTGCCGGTGTTCGTGCCGCAGCGCCAGGACCTGTTCGACGACCGCCCGCAACAGACCTTGCCGTGGGAACAATTGCGCGAACGCCTGCGCGCCCGTCTCGGCGATGAGGCCGTGCAGGGCTTGCGCTTCCACGCCGACCATCGCCCCGAATGCGCCTGGCAAGCGGCGAGCGACAAAAACCTCTGCCCGACCTTGCACAAGGTGCAACGCCCCGGTTGGTTGCTGAGCGAACCTACGCTATTGGCCGAACACGGCGTGAATATCCTCATGGGGCCGGAACGCATCGAGTCGGGCTGGTGGGACGGCGCCGATATCCGCCGCGACTACTACCTGATCCAGACCCGCGCCGGCCAGCAAGGCTGGGCCTTTCGTAACGTCGGGCAAAGCGATGGGTTGTGGCTGCAAGGCTGGTTTGCATGAATTACGCCGAGCTGCACTGCCTGTCCAACTTCAGCTTCCAGCGCGGTGCGTCGAGTGCGCTGGAGCTGTTCGAACGGGCCAAGCGCCAAGGCTACAGCGCCCTGGCGATCACTGACGAATGCACCCTGGCGGGCATCGTGCGGGCCTGGCAGGCGGCGAAGGCGGTGGAATTGCCGCTGATAATCGGCAGCGAGATGCGCATCGAGAACGGCCCGAAACTGGTGCTGCTGGTGGAAGACCTCAGCGGTTACCAGCACCTGTGCCGCTTGATCACCGTGGCCCGGCGGCGCGCGGAAAAGGGTCGCTATCGCCTGTTGCAGGAGGACTTCGAGCAACCGCTGCCCGGCCTGCTGGCACTGTGGGTTGCCGAGGACGGCGACACCCAGGCCTCGATCCAGTGGCTGCGCCGCACCTTCGCCGGGCGCCTGTGGCTGGCGGTGCACCTGCACTGCGGCCAGGACGATGCGCACCACCTGGAGCAACGCCTGAACCTGGCCGCCAGCCTGCACATCCCGGCGGTGGCCTGTGGCGATGTGCACATGCATGCGCGTGGCCGCCGTGCCCTGCAAGACACCATGACCGCCATCCGTCATCACGTGCCAGTGGCCGAAGCCGGCACGCGCCTGCACCCCAATGGCGAGCGGCACCTGCGCAGCCTCGATGCCCTGGCCGCGCTGTACCCGCAAGCCCTGCTCGATGAAACCCAGGCGATTGCCCGGCGTTGCACCTTCGACCTCAGCCAGTTGCGCTATCACTACCCGCGTGAACTGGTGCCCAGCGGCCACGACGCCGAATCCTGGCTGCGTGCCGTGACCGAGGCGGGCATCGCCCAGCGCTGGCCGCAGGGGGTCGACGCCAAGACCTTGCAGCAGATCCATGACGAACTGACGCTCATCAGCGAGCTGGGCTACGAAAGCTATTTCCTCACGGTGCATGACATTGTGCAGTTCGCCCGCAGCCGTTCGATCCTGTGCCAGGGCCGCGGCTCGGCGGCCAACTCGGCGGTGTGTTTTGCCTTGGGCATCACCGAGATCGACCCGAGCCTGACGAGCCTGTTGTTCGAGCGCTTTCTGTCCAGGGAGCGCAACGAGCCGCCGGACATCGACGTGGACTTCGAACATGAGCGCCGCGAAGAAGTGCTGCAGTACGTATTCCAGCGCTACGGCCGAACCCGCGCGGCGCTGACGGCGGTGGTCAGCAGTTACCACGCCGCCGGTGCGGTGCGCGATGTGGCCAAGGCCCTCGGGCTGCCGCCGGACCAGATCAACGCCCTGGCCGACTGCTGTGGGCGCTGGAGCGACGATGCCCCGCCGCTGGAGCGCCTGCGCGAAGGCGGCTTCGATCCCGACAGCCCGCTGTTGCGCCGGGTGCTCACGCTCACCCAGCAATTGATCGGCTTCCCTCGGCACCTGTCCCAGCACCCTGGCGGCTTCGTGATTTCCGAATACCCGCTGGACACCCTGGTGCCGGTGGAAAACGCCGCCATGGCCGAGCGCACCATCATCCAGTGGGACAAAGACGACCTCGACGCCGTGGGCTTGCTCAAGGTGGATATCCTGGCCTTGGGCATGCTCAGTGCGATCCGGCGTTGCTTCGACTTGCTGCGCCGCCATCGCCACCGCGACCTGGCCTTGGCGACGATCCCCAAGGACGACCCGGCCACCTACGCGATGATCAGCAAGGCCGACACCATCGGCGTGTTCCAGATCGAATCGCGGGCGCAGATGTCGATGTTGCCAAGGCTCAGGCCGCAGAAATTCTATGACCTGGTGATCGAGGTGGCCATCGTGCGACCGGGGCCGATCCAGGGCGGCATGGTGCACCCGTACCTGCGGCGGCGGAACAAGGAAGAACCCGAAACCTATCCTTCGCCGGAGCTTAAAACCGTTCTGGAACGCACCCTGGGCATTCCGCTGTTCCAGGAGCAAGTGATGCAGATCGCCATGGTCGCCGCCGACTACAGCCCCGGCGAGGCAGACCAGTTGCGCCGCTCCATGGCCGCCTGGAAACGCCACGGCGGCCTGGAGCCGCACCAGCAGCGCCTGCGCACCGGCATGCTGAAAAACGGTTACACCGAAGCCTTTGCCGCGCAGATCTTCGAGCAGATCAAAGGCTTTGGCAGCTATGGCTTCCCCGAGTCCCACGCGGCCAGTTTCGCCTTGCTGACCTACGCCAGTTGCTGGCTCAAGTGCCATGAACCGGCGGCGTTTGCCTGTGCGCTGATCAACAGTTGGCCCATGGGCTTCTACAGCCCGGACCAGATCCTGCAGGATGCACGGCGCCATCGCTTGCAGATCCGGCCGGTGGATGTGCAGGCCAGCGATTGGGATTGCAGCCTGGAGCCCATCGATGGTGCACAACCGGCGATTCGCATGGGCTTGCGCATGATCTCCGGGTTTCGCGAAGAAGATGGGCGGCGCATCGAAGCCGCGCGCCTGCGTCGAGCGTTCAGCGACATTGCCGACCTGGACGAGCGCGCCGGGCTGGATGCACGTGCCCAGGCCTTGTTGGCGGATGCCGGAGCCTTGCGCGCCCTGGCTGACAACCGGCACACGGCGCGCTGGGCGGTGGCCGGCGTGCACAAGCAACTGGGGCTGTTTGCCGGCCTGCCGAGCCCGGATGAGGCGGCGGTCGAGTTGCCGGCACCGACCGTGGGTGAAGACCTGCAGGCTGACTATGCCACTGTGGGCACGACCCTGGGGCCGCACCCTCTGGCGTTGCTGCGGGATGAATTGCGCAAGCGCCGCTGTCGCAGCTCCCATGAACTGATGACGGTGGAGCACGGCCGTAATGTCAGCGTCGCGGGGCTGGTGACCGGTCGACAGCGCCCGGGGACTGCCAGCGGTGTGACCTTTGTCACCCTGGAAGATGAATTCGGCAACCTCAATGTGGTGGTCTGGCGTGACTTGGCCGAGCGTCAACGCCAGGCGCTGGTGGGCTCGCGGCTGTTGAAGGTGGACGGGCGCTGGGAAGCGGTGGGCGAGGTGCGGCACTTGATCGCCGGGCGCCTGACCGACCTGACGCCCTTGTTGGAAGGGATCAATGTGCGCAGTCGGGATTTTCACTGAGTCCCGTGGTTTCTGCTGTAATCACTTCTGATGCAGATGAGGTGAAACCATCCGGGTTTGCAGCGCTCCAAAACTTGCCGATGTTCTCTTAGCGCACAGAGCCAACCGATGCAATTCTTATCCAACCCCCACGGCTGCGAAGGCTGGGCCGGTGAAATGGCCCAGCGGATCCGCGCATTCGATTGGTCGGGCACCGACCTGGGCCCCATTGACCGCTGGTCCACCAGCCTGGCGTGTACCGTACAGATGATGCTGGCTTCGCCCGTGCCGATGGTGATGTTGTGGGGACGCCTGGGGCACATGATCTACAACGACAGCTACTCGGCCTTTGCCGGTGGCCGTCACCCCTACCTGCTGGGCACACCGGTGGAGCTCGGCTGGCCGGAAGTGGCCGACTTCAATCGGCATGTGATGGACACCTGCCTGGCCGGCGGCACCCTGTCATTCAACAACAAGGACCTGGTGCTGTTGCGCAACGGCCAGCCGGAAACCGTGTGGCTGGACCTCTACTACAGCCCGGTGGCCGGCGACGATCAACAACCGGCCGGCGTGCTGGCGATTGTGGTGGAGACCACCGAACTGGTGAAGTCCGAACAGGTGCGCCAGGAACTCACGCACAACCTCGAACAACGGGTGGCCGCCGAGGTGCAGGCGCGCTCCGCGGCCGAGGACCAGTTGCGCCAGTCGCAGAAACTCGAAGCCATTGGCGGCCTCACCGGCGGCGTGGCCCACGACTTCAATAACCTGCTGCAAGTGATCGCCGGCAACCTGCACCTGCTGGCCCGCCAGGAGCCGGACAACGCCCAGGTGCAGCGGCGTGTCACGGCCGCCATTGCGGCGGTGGAGCGTGGGGCCAAGCTGTCCTCGCAACTGCTGGCGTTCGCCCGGCGCCAACCGCTGTCGCCGGCGGTGTACAACCCGCAACGCATTTACGCGGGGCTTGGCGAGTTGCTGCAACGGGCGTTGGGCGAAACCATCCATATCGACGTGCAGATGCCCCAGGATGCCTGGTTTATCAATGTCGACCGCAACCAACTGGAGAACGCGCTGCTCAACCTGGCGATCAATGCCCGCGACGCCATGAAGGGCGAAGGCGTGATCCGCATCTCCGGCGAAAATATCATCCTCAATCCGGCCGATTGCGCGGGTAAAAGCATCAAGCCCGGCGAGTATGTGCGCCTGGAGGTGGCCGATACCGGCGTCGGCATGTCCGAGAGCACCCTCAAGCGTGCCTTTGAACCCTTCTTCACCACCAAGCGTGAAGGCCATGGCACCGGCCTGGGCCTGAGCATGGTGTTCGGCTTTGTGCGCCAGAGTGGCGGGCATGTGGAAATGTGGAGCGAGGAGGGCAAGGGCTCGGTGGTGCAGATGTATTTCCCCCACAGCCTGGAACCGGAAAGCCTCGATGTGCATATGGACCAGGTGCAGCACAGCGGCGGACAGGAAACCATCCTGGTGGTCGAGGACAATGAAGGTGTGCGCCTGACTGTCGTGGAGCTGCTCGAACAGTCCGGCTACACCGTACTTACCGCCGAAGACGGTGACCAGGCCATGTCGAAACTGCAGGCAGGCTCGCCACCGGACCTGATCTTCACCGATGTGGTCATGCCCGGCCGCGTCAAAAGCACCGACCTGGCCGACTGGGCCCGCCAGCAGACGCCTGCGGTGCCGGTGCTGTTCACCTCCGGCCACACCCGTGACATTCTCTCCAGCAATCACTTGCTGAGCCCCGATATTCATCTGCTGAGCAAACCCTACAGCCCCGAAGCGCTGACGCAACGGGTGCGCAGCGTGCTCACCGCCAGACAAGGTTGTCCATGACTTCAACGCGCAATATTCCCTCTATCACTGCCCAACCCTCGGGCTTTGTCCGCGTGCGCGGCGCCCGCGAACACAACCTGCGCAACGTCGATGTGGATATCCCCCGCGATGCCCTGGTGGTGTTCACCGGGGTGTCGGGTTCCGGCAAATCGTCCCTGGCGTTTTCCACGGTGTATGCCGAGGCCCAGCGTCGCTATTTCGAGTCGGTGGCGCCCTATGCACGGCGGTTGATCGACCAGGTCGGCGTGCCGGACGTGGACAGCATCGAAGGCCTGCCGTCTGCTGTGGCCCTGCAACAGCAGCGCGGCACGCCGAGTGCGCGCTCGTCGGTGGGCAGCGTGACCACGTTGTCGAGTTTGATCCGCATGCTGTACTCCCGCGCCGGCAGTTATCCGAAGGGGCAGGCGATGCTGTACGCCGAAGACTTTTCGCCGAACCTGCCCCAGGGCGCGTGCCCGCAGTGCCATGGCCTGGGGCGTGTGTATGAAGTGACCGAGGCGCTGATGGTGCCCGATCCTTCCCTGACCATTCGCCAGCGTGCGGTGGCGTCCTGGCCGTTGGCGTGGCAGGGGCAGAACCAGCGGGACATCCTGGTGACCCTGGGCTATGACGTGGACATCCCCTGGCGCGACCTGCCGAAAAAGCAGCGCGACTGGATCCTGTTTACCGAAGAGACCCCCACCGTCCCGGTGTACGCCGGGTTCACCCCGGAACAGACCCGCGATGCGTTGAAGCGCAAACTGGAGCCGAGCTACCAGGGCACCTTCATCGGCGCACGGCGCTACATCCTGCACACGTTCACCCATACCCAGAGTGCGCTGATGAAAAAGCGCGTGTCGCAGTTCATGCAGGGCAGCGCCTGCCCGTTGTGCGATGGCAAGCGGCTGACCCAGGCGGCGCTGTCGGTGAAGTTTGCCGGGGTGGACATCGGCGAGTTGTCGCAACTGTCGTTGACGCAGTTGGCCGAGTTGCTGCGACCGGTGGCGGCGGGGCAGGACAAGATGAAGCTGTCGGTGGAGAAACGCCTGGCCGCGCAGCGCATCGCCCAGGACTTGCTGGAGCGGGTCAGTACCTTGACCGAACTGGGCCTGGGTTACCTGTCCCTGGAGCGCAGCACGCCGACCTTGTCGTCCGGCGAGTTGCAGCGACTGCGCCTGGCAACGCAATTGGGTTCGCAGTTGTTCGGCGTGATTTACGTGTTGGACGAACCTTCGGCGGGCCTGCACCCGGCGGACGGCGAGGCATTGTTCACCGCCCTTGACCGCTTGAAGGCGGCCGGCAATTCATTGTTTGTGGTGGAGCATGACCTGGAAACCATGCGCCGCGCCGACTGGCTGATCGACGTCGGCCCGGCGGCCGGTGAACAGGGCGGGCAGGTGCTGTACAGCGGCCCGCCGGCGGGGCTGGCGCAGGTGGCGGCGTCGCAGACCCGTGAGTACCTGTTCGCGGAAAAGCGCGTGTCGACTCAGGTGCGCCGTGAAGCCACCGGCTGGCTGCAACTGGAAGGTGTGACGCGCAATAATCTCAAGGGCCTGGACGTGGATTTCCCATTGGGCTGCTTCACGGCGGTCACCGGGATTTCTGGCTCGGGCAAGTCCAGCCTGGTCAGCCAGGCACTGCTGGAGCTGGTGGGCGCCGGCCTTGGGCGTGTGATGGAAAACGACGAAGAACCAAGCCTGGAAGACGACGCCCCGCAAACCAGCGGGGGCCACATCCGCGCCGGGCTGGAGCATATCCGCCGCCTGGTGCAGGTCGATCAGAAACCCATCGGCCGCACGCCACGCTCCAACCTGGCGACCTACACCGGGCTGTTTGACAACGTGCGCAAGCTGTTCGCGGCCACTCCGGCTGCGAAGAAACGGCAGTACGATGCCGGGCAGTTCTCCTTCAATGTCGCCAAGGGCCGTTGCCCGAACTGTGAAGGCGAGGGCTTTGTCAGCGTTGAACTGCTGTTCATGCCCAGCGTGTATGCGCCATGCCCGACCTGCCACGGCGCACGCTACAACCCCGAGACCCTGGCGATCAAATGGCAAGGCTTGAGCATCGCCGACGTGCTCGGGCTGACAGTGGAACAGGCGGTGGAGGTATTTGCCGAGCAGCCTGGGGTGTTGCGTTCGCTGCAGGTGCTGCGGGATATCGGCCTGGGCTACCTGCGCCTGGGGCAACCGGCGACCGAGTTGTCCGGTGGTGAAGCACAACGCATCAAACTGGCGACCGAGCTGCAACGCAATGCGCGGGGCGCCACCCTGTATGTGCTGGATGAACCCACCACCGGGTTGCATCCACGGGATGTGGACCGCCTGCTCAACCAGTTGAACCAGCTGGTGGACGCGGGGCATACAGTGGTCGTGGTGGAGCATGAAATGCGCGTGGTGGCGCAGAGTGACTGGGTGATCGATATCGGGCCGGGGGCGGGGGATATGGGCGGGAAGGTGGTGGCCAGTGGTACGCCGCAGAAGGTTGCCAAAAGCAAGGCCAGCCGGACTGCGCCATTCCTGACCAAAGAACTGAACTGAAAGCGGATGAGGATTTAATGTGGGAGGGGCAATGCGACCGTTCGACTTGCCCCTCCCACCTTTCTAATCACTGTTGAGTCAGTTGGATCTGTGCTTTCGCCTGCTTCACAACATTCTCAACCGTAAACCCGAACTGCTCCTGCAACTGGGCCAACGGCGCCGACGCACCAAAGCTGTTCATCACCACCTTGGCGCCGGTCTGCCCCACATACCGGTCCCAGCCGAGGGGGCCTGCCTGCTCCACGACGACCCGCGCTTTCACCGCCGGCGGCAACACGCTGTCGCGGTACGTCTGGTCCTGGTCCTCGAACAACTCCCAGCTGGGCATGGACACCACTTGCGCGGCAATCCCTTCGTCTTTCAACTGCTCATACGCCGCCACCGCCAGGCTGACTTCGCTGCCTGTGGCCAGCAGAATCACCTGGGGCGCATCTGCACCCGCCAGCACGTAAGCGCCCCTGGCGGCCCCGGATGCCGGCGCGTACCGCGTACGATCCAGCGTCGGCAGCGGTTGACGCGACAGCACCACGCAACTTGGCCGATGGGTCTGTGCCAGCGCCACCTTCCACAGCTCGCGGGTTTCATTCGCGTCACCGGGGCGCAAGGTCAGCAGCCCCGGCGTTGCGCGCAACTGGGTTAGATGCTCGATCGGCTGGTGCGTTGGCCCATCTTCACCCACGCCAATCGAATCATGGGTAAACACGAACACCACCGGCAGTTCCATGATTGCCGCCAGGCGGATCGGTGGCTTCATGTAGTCGCTGAACACCAGAAAGGTCGAGGTGTACGGCCGCAGGTAGGACAATGCCATTCCATTGGCGATGGCGCCCATGGCATGTTCACGAATGCCGAAGTGCAGGTTGCGCCCGCTGTAGTCCTCGGCGCTGAAACGCCCGGCGCCGTCGAAGGTGAGGTTGGTCTTGGTCGACGGTGACAGGTCGGCCGAGCCGCCCAGCAGCCAGGGGATCTGTTCGGCAAACGCATTCAGCACCTGGCCGCCGGCGGCACGACTGGCGATGCCCTTGGCGTCGGTGTCGAAATCCGGTAGGTGTTTCTGCCAGTGCTCCGGCATTTCCCCGGCACGCATGCGCCTCAATTCATCGGCCAATTCCGGTTCGTACTGTTCCAGCTGGGACAGGTGCTCGCTCCACTTTTCATACAGCGGCTCGCTGCGCTCAAGCAAAACATCACGCAATTGCGTGCGCACCTCATCGGGAACCAGGAAGCTGGAATCCTCGGGCCAGCCATAGGCTGCCTTGGTCAGGCGAATTTCCTCTTCGCCCAGGGGCTCGCCATGGGCGGCGGCCGTGTTGTGTTTGTGCGGGGAGCCGTAGCCGATCACGCTGTCGACCACAATCAGGGTAGGCGCGCCGCGGTTGCAATGGAACGCCTCCAAGGCATTGCTCAGGGCTTGCAAGTCGTTGGCATCGGTCACATGCAGGGTGTGCCACCCATACGCCTGGAAGCGCTTGATCACATCTTCGCTGAACGCCAGCTCAGTGTGGCCTTCGATGCTGATCGTGTTGTTGTCATAGATCCAGCACAGCTTGTCCAGTTTCAAATGCCCGGCCATGGACGCCGCTTCGCCGCTGATGCCCTCCATCATGTCGCCGTCGCCGCACAGGGTGTAGACGTTGTAGTCGAACAGGGTTTTTTCTTCGCGGTTGAAGCGCTTGGCCAGCCAACGCTCGGCCATCGCCATGCCGACGCTGTTGGCACAGCCCTGGCCGAGCGGGCCGGTAGTGGTCTCCACCCCAGTGGTCATACGGTATTCGGGGTGGCCGGGGGTTTTGGAGCCCGCTTGGCGAAACTGCTTGATATCGTCCAGGCTGACAGCGGCCTGGCCGGTGCGCTTGCCGTCGGCATCCAGTTCCACCACACCGGCCAGGTGCAGCAGCGAATACAGCAACATCGAGGCATGGCCGACGGACAGCACAAACCGATCACGGCTGGGCCAGTCGGGATGTTGCGGGTGATAACGCAGGAAACGACTCCACAGCGTATAACCCACCGGCGCCAGGCCCATGGGCGTGCCCGGATGGCCGGAATTGGCCTTTTGCACGGCATCCATGGCCAGGGTGCGGAGGGTGTTGATGCATTGGGTGTCGACAGCAGTGGCAGCGTGCGTCATGAAACCGTTCTCCCTCGGGTGGCTATCTAGAGTGGAGGGCAGGGCGCGGCAAAGGTTTGATCCAAACACCCGCGCCGCGACGAACGGGGCTGTATTGACCCTGAACATGACAAGACCCCTTGCAATGGTCTAGCGTCTAGGGCGTAAGCCATTGATCAACATGCGGAGGTACGTCATGCCAGTGAAACACGACCTGTATCAGGACTTGGGGTTGAGCAAGGAAGTCGTTCACGAACGCAGGGCGAGCGACAAACGCCTGGACTCGCTGCTCACGCAGTACGACGACGCTGACAAGGAGGTGCTGAAAGCGGAATCGACAGGTGCCGGCGATGAGAATGTGGAGAAGCTGAAGAAGAAACGCTTGTTGATCAAAGATGAGATTGTGGTGAAGTTGGGCTGATCACGATCGAGCCTCCTGTAGGAGCGAGCTTGCTCGCGAAAAACGCCAACGATGACGCCGGCGCCCTGAGTGGACGCGGCGTTCTCGGGTTCTTCGCGACCAAGCTTGCTCCTACAGAGTTATGGACATATTTGTTCAGAATTGTCCGGGGGACAGGTGGCTCTTCACTGCCTATGATGCCCACCGCCTACCCGGCTCTGGGGACTGTTGCAGCGCAAGGATTGCGCTGGTGAGCCGGGTGGGTACTTCAGTTCATGCCAGCAGCGCCTGGGTGCATTCATCGATGGAGCGCTGCTGCGTCTCGCCATACAGTTTCAATTCATCAATCGTTCGCTGGCCCAGTGCCTGTTCGAACTCGGCCTGGTTCGAGTTGGCTGCGTAGTGACTCTGCGCCGCATCCCCCAGGTTCGACTGGAAAATCCCTGCCGCGCTCACCGGCAGAAAATCTTCATACACCAACGGTTCCACGTCGATGTGGCCGGCGGCGATCAGTGCCTCCAGGGTGCGTGGTTGATCGGCGCTGCCGCGTGCCGCCAGGCCTTGCTCGGTGGGGAAGTAGCGGTAGTAGGCCAGGCCCTGCTCGCGCATCTGGGCATGGTTGTCCGGGAAGGCCTGGAAGTGTTGTTCCATCAATTCGACATAGCGTGCAGCGTTGCCCTCGTTGGGGAAGGCGCCCAGTGCGTCGCGGGCGGCGTTCAGCAGTTGGTCGTAGAGCGCGCGGCCTTTGGGCGTCAACGCCACGCCGCGTTGTTCGATTTCGCCGAAGCGTGCGCTGTGGCTGCCTTGGGCGTCGGTGAAGGCGATGGGTTCATCCAGGGCCTTGAAGCTGGTCTGACGCAGCAGGATCGGGCAGTGGCGGCGCGGCGGGCCTTCGATCACGGCCTTGGGGGTGATGCCTTTGCCGGGCATGGCGGCCTGGACCTGGTCGATGTCCAGGGTGCGCGGTGTCAGGTGGTTGATGTGCGGGCCCTTGAAAGCGACCACGTCGGCGATCAGGCGGTGCTGGTCGCTCAGTTGCTGGTACTGCGCGCCGGTGACGGTGGCGGTGTGATGCCAGCGGAAGGTTTCCAGGGCCTGGCGGATGAATTCGTCGGCATCCTGGGCGTTGAGTCCGCCCTGGTTTTCGGCTTTTTCAATCAGTGCCAGGGCGCCGGAGGTGAAGATCGAACGCTTGGCCAGGGCGGTTTCGGCGAAGGCGCGCAGGTCGGGGTTTTCGATCAGTTCCAGGCGCAGCAATGAGGTGAACACGCGAAACGGGCTGGTCTGCAACGCCTGTTCATGCACGGCGCGAAACGCGGTGGAGTGTACGGGCACGCCAGCCGGGGTCAGGTCGTAGTAGCCCACCGGCTGCATGCCCATCACCGCGAACAGGCGGCGGATGGTGGCCAGCTCGGTGGCGGTGCCCAGGCGGATCGCGCCGTGGCGTTCCATGTCCAGGCGCTGGATTTCGCCGGTGCGTTGCAGCTGTTGCGCCAGCAGCGGTTGGGTGTCGAGCACGTGCGCATTGATCTCGGCCACCAGATCCATCAGCGCGCCATACAACGGAACTTCATCTCGGTACATGTCGGACATGGCCTTGGAAAAGCCCTTGCGGATCTCGTCGGGGCTGACCTGTGCGGTGCTGTGCATAGAAAAATTCCTGATGGCGGGGGCGCGGATAGTGGCCTTTTGCTGGATTTTGTTGAGCGCAACGTCGCCTTGCAAACGAAGATTCTTCAGGACTTCATTCTGCAAATGAATGAGATGACGTGAAGATGACAAAAAACGGCCCGTGTGAAATTTCATTTTCGGGCGTTTTTCCTAACTAATTCTTCACGAAGTCCGCCCCGGCCGGCGTGAAAGAATCGTCACGTTTGCAAGGATGAAAACGCGGTTATGCACACCAGACACATAAAAAAATGTTTAGGGGCTGTCGTTAATGAAAATTTCTACACTGGCGTTGTCGATCACCGCCGCCGTTCTTGCACAACAGGCTTACGCCGATGACTTCGGGCTCGGCTCGCTGGGCACCGGCAACGGTCACAGCGGCTTCCTTGAAGACAGCCATGCGTCTGTCAGCTCACGGACCATGTACTACAGCGCGGATAACCGCTCGGGCACCAACAACGATCTGCGCGAAGCCGCCACAGCGCTGCGTTTTGACTACAAGTCCGGCTTCACCCAAGGCACCGTTGGCCTGGGTTTCGATGTCATGGCCTTCGGCGCCCTGCGCCTGGACGGTGGCGACGGCCACACCGCGGGTCCGGGCCTGGCGGGTAACGGCAACAGCTTCTTCCCGACCAGGAACAATGGCACTGAACCGGCCGACTCCTTCGGGCGCGCCGCCGGCAATGTGAAGTTCCGTATTTCCCAGACCGAGTTGCACGTCGGTGGTGGCCTGGCGCCGGTGCTGCCGATCCTGGTGTCCAACGACAGTCGCGTGGCACCGCAGACCTTTGATGGCGGTATCCTGACCTCCAACGACATTCCCAATGTCACCTTCACCGGTGGTGAGCTGAACCGCGCCGAAGGCCGTGCTTCCAGCAACTCCACAGGCCTGAGCGTGGCCGGTGGTACTCGCGACAGCGACAGCTTCAAGTTCGGTGGGGTGGACTACAAGCCGTTTGGTTCTTCCGACAACGTGATCGCGAAAAACCTGACGTTGCAGTACTACTACGCCCAACTGCAAGACTTCTACAAACAGAACTACGTCGGCCTGGTCCATACCCTGCCGCTGGGCAATGACCAGTCGTTCAAGACCGACCTGCGCTACTTCGACAGCCGCAGCGACGGCAAGAACGGCGAGAGCGGCTACCAATTCAACAACAACGGTGGCTACGCCAAACACGCCGGCGAAGTCGACAACAAAACCTACAGTGCGGCCTTCACCTACCAACTGGGCGGCAGCAGCTTGATGCTCGGCCACATTGGCGTGGGTGACGACGGCGGTTTCGTCTGGGTCAACCAGGGCAGCCTCGCCGACCCGCATGCCCAAGGCGCCGGCGGCAGCGACTTCTACCTGTTCACCGACGCCGTGGTCGGCCAGTTCTCCCGCGCGGGCGAGCAGGTCAACTTTGGCCAATACACCTATGACTTCAAGGCGTACGTACCTGGGCTGAAGGCGTCCGTGGCCTACCTGGACGGTTCGGACATCAAGTCCAAGGTCGCCGGCGGCCCCGACCAGAAGGAAAACGAAGCCGACTTCCGCCTGGACTACGTGGTGCAGGCAGGTCCCCTGAAAGGCTTCGGTACTACGTTCCGTACCGGCACCTATCACGGCAAGAACACCGGCACCGCCGACCAGGACCAGACCCGCCTGATCTTCAACTACACCTACGCCATCTTCTAAGTCTTCATGTGCACCCGGGCGTCATTGGGCTCTACACTGCCTCTCACCTGGTAGGCGATGGAGGACCCGATGACGGCCACACCCGACACTCGAATGCTTGAGACAACCGAAGGTCAGCGTCTGGCGCAGCAGGATGCCGAGCGCTGGCGCGAGTGGGGCCCCTATCTGAGCGAACGCCAATGGGGCACGGTGCGCGAAGACTACAGCGCCGACGGCGACGCCTGGGCCTACTTCCCCCATGAACATGCACGCAGCCGCGCCTACCGCTGGGGCGAGGATGGCCTGGCCGGTTTCAGTGACAAGGCGCAACGCTGGTGCCTGGGCCTGGCCCTGTGGAACGAGCGCGACGCGATCCTCAAGGAACGCCTGTTCGGTCTCGACAACGCCGAGGGCAACCACGGTGAAGACGTCAAGGAACTGTACTTTTTCGTCGACGGCGTACCGAGCCATGCCTACATGCGCATGCTCTACAAATACCCCCATGCCGCCTTTCCCTACGCCGACCTGATCAGCGAAAACGCCCGCCGTGGGCTGGCTGATGCCGAGTACGAGATCCTCGACACCGGCGTGTTCGAAGACAACTGCTACTGCGATGTCAGCGTCGAGTACGCCAAGCACCAGCCCGACGATATCTTCATGCGCGTCACCGTGCACAATCGCTCGGACCAGCCGACGCGGCTGCAGGTGCTGCCGCAACTGTGGGCGCGCAATGACTGGAGCTGGACCTTTGACGCGCCCAAGCCGCAGTTGATGTTGGACGGGGAGCAGGTGCTGGCACGCCATCCGGAACTGCCGGACCGTCATCTCGGCGCCAGGGGCGAGGACGGGCTGGAGTGGCTGTTCTGCGAGAACGAAACCAACTACCCCAGGCTGGATGGGCAGCCGGCGCCGGGGCCGTTCAAGGATGGGATCAACGATTACGTGGTCGAGGGTGTTCACTCGGCAATTCGGCGTGACAGCGGTACCAAAGTCGCGGCGCGTTTCGTTGTCGAACTGGCCGGGATGGAAAGTAAAACGCTCTACCTGCGCTTTGCCCCTGTCGACGCGCCACAGGTCAACGCGCGCAAGCTGTTCGAACAACGCCGCCAGGAAGCGGATGACTTCTACGCCGCCCTGCAACGTGGCATGGCCGACGACGATGCGCGCAATGTGCAGCGTCAGGCACTGGCCGGGTTGCTGTGGTCCAAGCAGCTATACTATTTCGACGTCAACCAATGGCTCGACGGCGACCCCGCACAACCCGCGCCGCCCCCCGAGCGCCTGCATATCCGCAATACCCATTGGCGCCACCTGTCCAACTTCGACATCCTCTCCATGCCCGACACCTGGGAATACCCGTGGTATGCCTCGTGGGACCAGGGCTTTCAGGCAGTGGCCATGGCGCTGATCGATCCGGCGTACGCCAAGCAGCAGTTGTTGCTGCTGGTGAAGGACCGCTTCATGCACCCCAACGGCCAATTGCCGGCCTACGAATGGCGGTTCGACGACGCCAACCCGCCGGTGCATGCCTGGGCCAGCTGGAGGGTGTACCAGCAGGACAAGGCGCTCAACGGCGTAGGCGATATGGATTTCCTTGAGCGGATCTTCCACAAGCTGCTGCTGAATTTTTCCTGGTGGGTCAACCGCAAGGACGCCGAAGGCCGCAACCTGTTCCAGGGCGGTTTCCTGGGGCTGGACAATATCGCCTTGTTCGACCGCTCCGCCGCACTGCCGCCGGGGTATCAACTGGATCAGGCCGACGGTACGGCGTGGGTCGCGGCCTATGCACTGGACCTGATGCGCATCGGCCTGGAGCTGGCCAAGCGCAATGCGGTGTATGTCGACATCGCGGTGAAATTTTTCGAGCACTTCCTGTATATCGCCGGCGCCATTAACCGTGTCGACGACAGCGCCGAAGGCCTGTGGGATGAGCAGGACCTGTTCTTCTACGACGTGCTGCACCGCCCCGATGGCCAGAACGAACCGGTGCGCCTGCGTTCGATGGTTGGCCTGATGCCGCTGTTTGCCGTACTGGTGCTGGAGCAGCGTGAACATGAAGGCCTGGAGGGGTTGCGCGAGCGGCTGCTGGGGTTCATGAAACATCGGCCGGACCTGGCCAGGCTGGTTTCACGCTGGAACGAACCGGGGCAGGGTAATCGCCTGTTGCTCGCGCTGCTGCGCGGCGAGCGGACCAAAGACCTGCTGCGGCGCATGCTCGATGAACAGGAGTTCTTGTCGACGTTCGGCGTGCGCTCCTTGTCCAAGGCGTTCGCCGAGCAACCGCTGGCGTTGAAGATGAATGGCAACACCCTCAGTGCGAGCTACCAGCCGGGTGAATCCGACTCGCGGCTGTACGGCGGCAACTCCAACTGGCGCGGGCCGTTGTGGATGCCGGTGAACTACATGCTGATCGAGTCGCTGCGCGAATTTCACCGGTATTACGCGGACAACTTCTCGGTGGAGTATCCGACGGGCAGTGGTTATCTGGCGTCCCTGGAGGACGTGGCCGACAGTCTGAGCCAGCGGCTGACGCGGTTGTTCCTGAGAGATGAAAACGGCTCGCGGCCGTCGATGGTGGGGTATGCGTCGTTGGAGGCGGATCCGGCAAGTCGCGATCTGGTGCTGTTCCATGAGTACTTTCATGGCGAGACCGGGCGTGGGCTGGGGGCTTCGCATCAAACCGGGTGGAGTGCGTTGGTGGCGTTGTTGCTGCAACCCAAATAAAAATCCCGCCTGTAAAGGCGGGATCGGGATTCAGGGTTGCCCGTGAATCAGGAAGGGAACAGCTCGCTCAGCTTCATGGCCAGCATCATGTCGCCTTCGGTGCGCAGCTTGCCGCCCATGAAGGCTTGCATGCCGTCGGTCTCGCCGCTGACGATGCCTTTCATGGTTTCTGCGTCCATCACCAGGGTGACCTGGGCGTCCGGGTTTTCGCCTTCCAGCAGTTCGCAGGTGTTGTTTTTCACGACCAGCGAGAAGTTCTGGGTGTCGTCGATGCGGAAACCGAACACCAGGTCCAGGCCGTCAGCGGCGGCTGGGTTGAATTTGGCTTTCATTGCTTCTACAGCTTTGGCTACGTCAGTCATGGTTTCGATCCTTTAGGGTAGAGTCCAGTGACCTTGGGGTCACGGTTGGCCGCGGTTCATCGGAAGGTGATGAGCTGCGGCGCCTTCAACAGTTGCAAGTGGGTATGGCTGTTGAAGGAAGCCAGTGCCACCTCGCGACCACGGAATTTCAGCTGGTTGAGCGAGGTGTTAACAATTTGCCAGTTCAGTTCGAAGGCTTGCGCGGCAGGCATTCGGGTGATCAGGTGGAGCAGGGCGGTGATGGTGCCGCCGGAGGTGAATACCGCGATCTTCTGCGTGTTGTCCGCCGCCTCAAGGATGCGTTGCAGGCCGCTTTGCACGCGTTCCACGAAGCCCAGCCAGCTTTCCAGTCCCGGTGGATCATAGGTGCCGGCCAGCCAGCGCTCGATGATCAGCGCGAAGATGCGCTGGAATTCGCTGCGGTTCTGCGCGGCATTGCGCAGGATCTCCAGGGCTTCGGGTTCGGTGGTGAGCAGGTCGGGAAGCAGGGCGCGGATGATTGCGTCGGCATCGAATTCGTTGAACGCGCTGTCGGTTTCCAGCGCCGGCACCGGCAGGCCGAGGGCGTGGTACTGATCGAAGGCGGCGCTGGCGGTGTGCTGCTGGCGGCGCAGGTCGCCGGCCACGCAGCGGTCGAACACCAGGCCCATGTCCGCCAGGTGGCGACCGAGCACTTGCGCCTGCTCCACGCCGACGGGCGACAGGACGTCATAGTCGTCTGCACCGAAGGAGGCCTGGCCATGTCGAATCAGATAGATGCTGCCCACGTCCGTTTTCCCGGTACGTTGAAAGTCTGGCGAGGTTATGAGGATGCCTGCGAGCTGTCAATGAAAAAACATACGCTTGTTTTAAAAGCTCGTTGGAGCCTGTAGTTGCTGGCGGTTTGATCACTGGCCCGAACGCGGTGCCGCCGGTATGCTGGGGCAATCCGCGCCCGGCGCACTGCACTTGTAAGGAGCAACATGGATTTTTTGGCCGAATATGCGAGCTTTCTGGCGAAGACCGTCACCCTGGTGGTCGCTATTCTGGTGGTATTGATCAGCTTCGCGGCGCTGCGCAGTAAAGGGCGCCGCAAATCCGCCGGCCAGTTGCAGGTCAGCAAGCTCAATGATTTCTATAAAGGCCTGCGCGAGCGCCTGGAGTCGAGCCTGCTCGACAAGGACCAGCTCAAGGCCTTGCGCAAGTCCGAAGGCAAGGCCGAAAAGAAGAAGGGCAAGCAGAAGGCCGGGGCCAAGCCACGGGTGTTCGTGCTGGACTTCGACGGTGACATCAAGGCCTCGGCCACCGAAAGCCTGCGCCACGAAATCACCGCCTTGTTGAGCCTGGCCACCCCGAAAGACGAAGTGGTGCTGCGCCTGGAAAGCGGCGGCGGCATGGTCCACAGCTACGGCCTGGCCTCGTCGCAACTGGCGCGTATCCGCCAGGCGGGCGTGCCGTTGACCGTGTGCATCGACAAGGTCGCGGCCAGCGGCGGCTACATGATGGCGTGCATCGGCGAGAAGATCATCAGCGCGCCGTTTGCCATCCTCGGCTCCATTGGCGTGGTGGCGCAGTTGCCGAACGTCAACCGCCTGCTGAAAAAGCACGATATCGACTTCGAAGTACTCACCGCCGGCGAGTACAAGCGCACGCTCACCGTGTTTGGCGAAAACACTGAGAAGGGCCGCGAGAAGTTCCAGGAAGACCTGGACATCACTCACCAGTTGTTCAAGAACTTCGTCTCGCGTTATCGCCCGCAGTTGGCAATCGATGAAGTCGCCACCGGAGAAGTGTGGCTGGGTGTTGCAGCCCTCGACAAGCAACTGGTCGATGAACTGCAAACCAGTGACGAATACCTGGCCACCAAGGCCAAGAGCGCCGAGGTGTTCCACCTGCACTATGCCGAGCGCAAGAGCCTGCAGGAGCGTGTGGGCCTGGCGGCCAGCGGTTCGGTGGACCGGGTGCTGTTGACCTGGTGGAACCGGTTGACCCAGCAGCGGTTCTGGTAAGGCTGATCAGCGGTGCGCAGGTTTTATTGAAGCCTGTTGCACCGCTGGGATAGGTTTCCTCATCAACATCCCCACCACCCACGCTCCGAGCAACCCCAACAACCCCGCCACCCACAACACCCCGCTGAAGCCACCCACAAAGGCCTGCCGTGCCAGCGGCTGTACCACCGCCCGTGCCGATTCCGGCAACAAGCCCATCGCCGCCGGCATATCCCCGGCCACCACGCGTGACGCAATCGCGTTTACCTGTGCCTGCCATTGCGCGCCAATGCTTGCACTCAACAGCCGTTCGCTATGACTGCTCAACAACGCCCCATACACCCCAATCGCCAGCATGATCGCGCTGAAGCGCATGGTCGTGCTCATGCCCGACGCCATTCCCGCGCGGTCCCGTGGTACGCAGGCCATGATGTTTTTTTGCGTATCGCCATTGAGCAAGCCGGCACCGGCGCCTGTAACGGCAATCGCCAGGGCGAAGGGCAGGTAGTCGCCGACGTTCACTGCCCAGGCACTCAAGAGGTTGCCGCTGCCCACCAGGGTCAACCCGGCTGCCATCATCGTCGCCGGGGCAAAGCGTGCGGCCAGGCGTGCGCCGATGCGCGGACAGATCAGCATGGTCAGCGCAAACGGCAGCATGCCCAGGCCCGAAGCGATCGCAGAAAATCCCAGGCCGTTCTGCAGGTAGAACGGTAGCAGCGTCATCATCACCTGGGCACAACCGGCATAGGCGAACATCCCTAACAGCGCACCGATAAAGCGTGGGTGGCGGAACAGTTGCAGGTCGACCATGGGCCGCCGTTGCACTCGTTCGACGAGTACAAACACGCCCAGCAAGACTGCGCCACCGATCAGGCGGGCGTAGGTCAACGGGTTGTCCCAACCGATGCGGTTGGCTTCGATCAGCCCCCAGATCAGGCACAGCAGGCTGGCGCTGAACGCCAGGCTGCCCCACGGATCGAGCCGCGCGGATTGGGTGTCGCGGGATTCCGGGATGGCGCGCAGGACCAGACTCATCAGCAGCAGCCCCACCGGCAGGTTGAGGTAGAAGATCCAGCGCCAGCCCAGGTACTGGGTGATCAGGCCGCCCAAGGTCGGTGCGGCAGTCATCGCCACGCCCATGCACGCGCCCCAGAAGGCCCAGGCCTTGGCGCGCTCCACCTCGTCGTGGAAGGTATGGCCGATGGAGGCGAGGGCGGATGTGAGCAACAGCGCCGCGCCCACACCTTTGACCGCGCGGGCGCTATCCAAGAGCAGCGCGGTGGGTGCTGCACCGCAACCCAATGACGCCAGGATGAAAATACTCAGGCCCCAGACCAGGGTTTTCTTGCGCCCGAACCGGTCGGCAATGCTCCCGGCCGGAAGCAATAGCGCGGCGAACGCCAGCATGTAGGCGCTGACCACCCATTCGATATCGGCGAAGTTCGCCCCCAGGTCGCGGGCGATACTCGGCAGGGTCACGGCGACGATATTGGTGTCGAGCACGATCAGCGAGCAAACGCCGGACGCAGTCAGCAAGGTCAGGCGTGGGCTGACCCGGCTCATGGTTGAATTACCTCAAAGGCAATAGGGGGAATGCAGTTGACGGACATCGCAAGGGCTCTCTAGTGTTGTGGTTTGTCTCAGCATATCCGCGCTGCCCAGTGGCTTTATTAGCCAAGCCGACTCATTTCATTACCTTTGAGCTAATGCAGACATGGACATCCGTCATTTTCGCTATTTCCTGGCCGTTGCCCGTCAGCGCAATTTCACCCGCGCCGCCGAGCAGCTGGGGATCGCACCCCCGACCTTGAGTCGGCAGATCCAGGACATGGAAACCAGCCTGGGCACACGTCTGTTTGTCCGTCAGCAGCGGGAAGTCAGCCTGACCGAGGCCGGTGCCGCGCTGCTGATCGAAGCGGAGGCGACGGTGCGTCAGTTCGAGTTTGCCCAGCGCAATGCCCAGCGTGCCGGGCGTGGCGAGATCGGCCATCTGGAGTTGGGCTACGTGGCTTCCGCCGTGTATTCCGGCGTGTTGCAGCGGCAGATGCAGGGGTTCTGCCAGGCGTTTCCCGATGTCAGCGTGAACGTGCGTGAATGTGCCATGGCAATACTGCCGGGTGCCGTTGCGGACGGGCGCTACGACATCGGCTACATCCGTTCGCCGATGACCTTGCCGGACGGTGTGGAAGCAGTGCGCCTGGACAGTGAAGGTTTCGTGCTGGCGTTGCCGCAGGACTCATGGCTGTTGGGTTTGAAAGTCATCCACTGCGAGCATCTGCAAAACGAGACCTTCATCCTGCCGGAGCAGATCAGTGGCACGCTGCACGTCGCGGCCCAAGGTGGTTTTGCGCCGCGCCTGGGGCCGCAGCCGGGTGGGTTGGTGGCGGTCGTCGCGTTGGTGTCATTGGGGCAGGGCGTGGCGGTGGTGCCGGCGTCGGTGGTGGGGCACGTGAGCTTGCCGGGAGTGGTGTATCGCCCGATTCAGGGCAGCGAGGCGGCGTCCTGGTTGTCGTTGATCCACCGGCGCTTCGAGAGAGCGCCGGCAGTGGTGCGGTACATGCAGTTGGTCAAGGCTCAAGCACTACCTTGAGGGACTTGTCGCCGCGCTCCATCACTGCGAACGCTTCCTTGAAGTCCGCCAGGGCGAACTTGTGGGTGACCACGTCGCGCATGTCGATCTTGCGGTTGCCGATAAAGTCGATGGCGCGCGGGTACATGTAAGGCCCCAGGTGCGAGCCGAGCACATCCAGTTCCTTGCGGTCGCCGATGATCGACCAGTCCACCGTGGCCTCGTCATTGAACACGCTGAACTCGACGAACCGCCCCAGCTTGCGCAGCATCGCCAGGCCCTGGTTCACGGCCTTGTGATGACCGGTGGCTTCGATGTAGATGTCGCAGCCGTAGCCATCGGTGATGTCGCGGATCTTCGCCAGTACATCGACTTCGGCCGGGTTCCACACTTCGTCGGCGCCCATGCGCAGGGCGAGGGCGGCGCGTTCCGGTTTCATGTCCAGCACGATGAGTTTCTTCGGATGGCGCATGCGCACCGCACCAATGATGCCCAGGCCCAGGGTGCCGGCGCCGGCGACCACCACGACATCGTCGAAATCCACATTGGCGCGCTCGGCAGCGTGCAGCGAGCAGGCCAGGGGTTCGATCAGGATCGCTTCATCCGGGGCGATGGAATCCGGGACCTTATGGATGATGCCTTCCTTGGTGAAGATCATGTACTGGGCCATGGCGCCCTGCACGTTGTTCTGGAAGCCATACAGGTCGTGTTTCTGGCACATCCAGTACTGGCCGTGGTTGCAGAAGCGGCAGCCCCAGCACGGCACGATCTGCTCGGAAATGACCCGGTCGCCGATCTTCACGCCGCGCTTGTCCGCGCCGGGGCCCAGGGCGACCACGCGGCACACGAATTCATGGCCGGGGATCATCGGCGGTTTCACATAGCGTGGTTGCTCGGCGTCGCCCCAGAACGACGGCGCGCCGCGATAGGTCTTGATGTCGCCCATGCAGATCCCGCACAACTCGACCTTGGTGAGGATTTCCTCGGGGCCGGGGGTGGGCACGTCGACGGTTTCCAGCCGGTAGTCTTCCGGGCCATGGCAGACCACGGCCTGCATGGTTTTCGGGATGACGGGGTGCAGGTGTTCTTGCGGGCGTTCGGTGACGGTGGACATGGCAGGCCTCACAACAAAGATGAACGGATCGCTCCCATGCGGGGAGCGATCAACTGGCTACGGCTTACTTGGCGCCGCTGACTTGCTTGTACAGCGCATCGGCGTTGGCGTTGGTTACTGGCACCCAGGGCAGGATGTAGTTCTTCGCGGTGCCGTCAGCCCATTGAACATCCTTGGCATAGCGTTCCCAGATCACCGACCGGGGCTTGTAGTCGCTGCCGGCCAGGGCGCGCAGGGCCACGTCCAGCGCACCCTGGGACTGGGCCTGGGCATCCTGCAGGAAGGTGGTGACTTCGTCTTTTTTCGCGGCCTGGATAGCATCCGGCATGCCGTCGATGGAGGTAACCGGTACATCCTTGGACGTCAGGCCGTGGGATTTCAGGGCCTGTACCGCGCCGAGGGCCATGTCGTCGTTCTGCGCGATGACGCCGTTGATGCCTTTGGGGTGGGCGTTCAGCCAGTCCTCCGTCAGCGCCATGGCCTGGGCGCGGTCCCAGTTGGCGGTCTTTTTCTCGATGATCTTGATGTCCGGGTGCTTGCCCAGCACTTCCAGCTCGCCTTTTTCCCGGTCGATCTGTGCCGACTGACCAATGGGGCCCTGGATGATCACTACATTGCCCTTGCCGTTGAGTTTGTCGACCATGGCCTGGGCCTGCAGGCGGCCGCCCTCTACATCGTCGTTACCCACGTAGGGGACGGCGGCATCGGCAACTTTCGTATTGGAGGCGATGACCACCACGTCGTTACTCATGGCCTGCTTCACGGTGCCGACGCCAGCCTTGGTGTCGATGGGCACGAAGAGGATGGCGTCGTAGTGCTGGGTCACCATGTTTTCGATCTGGTTGTTCTGAGTCAGCGCGTCGTAGTTGCCGTCGAATACGGTCAATTGCACGGTGCCGTCTTTCACGGCGGGGTGCTCCTTGAGTTCGCGTACCCAGTTCTGCATGAATTGGCCCTTGAGACCGTAGACCGCGGCGCCGACCTTGTAGGTCTTGCCGTCGGCGGCCAGGGCGATGCTGCTGGCGAGGAGGGAGAGGGCCGCAGCGGCGGCGAAGTTCGTAGCAAGTTTCATGATGAGCACCCCATTTATTGTTGTAGTCAGTCGTTCATTCATTGCCTTGTGCTGATCATATGTTTATCAAATGAAAATCTGATCAGTCAAATGCTTTCGTATAAAACTCAGAAATAGGCTGATTTATTGGTTTTTAGGGCTTCACACCAAAGACAAGTAGGTATTTATGCTGATAATAATTTCACGCAACGATCAAATGATCGAACTGGTTTCGAAGGTTTTACAGATCTTGTAATAGTTTTGGGTTGTGGGGATTTTCCCTTTCGACTGTACGATTCAAGTCCTTTTGTCATTGCAGGATTTGCATGAACACCCTCTCGGAGCCTCCCAGTCGTCTTTCCCCAAGACATCCTCTGTCGTTGTTCCCGCTGAAGCACCCCGTATTCCGACTGCTAACCTTTTACCGGTCCACTGACCGCACTCTGCCGTGCCCGGCATTCTGAAAATCGATGACTGAAGAGACTCAATAAATGGAATGGTTAGCGGATCCAACGGCCTGGCTCGGCCTGTTGACCTTGATTGTGCTGGAACTGGTACTGGGCATCGACAACCTGGTGTTTATCGCGATCCTGGCGGACAAGCTGCCGCCGGAGCAGCGTGACCGTGCGCGCTTGATCGGCCTGTCCCTGGCGTTGCTGATGCGCCTGGGCCTGTTGGCGAGTATTTCCTGGTTGGTGACCCTCACCCAGCCGTTGTTCGAGGTGTTCGACAAGAGCTTCTCCGGCCGCGACCTGATCATGCTGTTTGGTGGTGTGTTCCTGCTGTTCAAGGCCACCATGGAATTGCATGAACGCCTCGAGGGGCATGTGGCCCAGCGCACAGGCAATGTGGCCTACGCGATGTTCTGGCCGATCGTGGCGCAGATCGTGGTGCTCGACGCGGTGTTCTCCCTGGATGCGGTGATTACCGCCGTGGGCATGGTGGACGAACTGGCGGTGATGATGATCGCGGTGATCGTGTCCATCGGCCTGATGATCGTGGCGAGCAAGCCGCTGACACGCTTCGTCAACGCGCACCCGACGGTGATCATGCTGTGCCTGGGCTTCCTGATGATGATCGGTTTCGCCCTGACCGCCGAAGGCCTGGGGTTCCATATTCCCAAGGGTTACCTGTACGCCGCCATCGGCTTCTCGATCCTGATCGAAGTGTTCAACCAGATCGCCCGTTCACGCCGCAAGAAGTCGGCGCAAGGCGTGTTGCCAGTGCGCGAGCGTACCGCCCATGCGGTGATGCGCCTGCTCGGCGGTCGCAGCCTGGCGGTGGAAGAGGTGGGTGAAGAGGTGGCCGACCTGCTCGGCGAGCCGGATGCCACCCAGGGCCCGCTGTTTGATCGACGTGAGCGCGTGATGATCAGCGGCGTGCTGCAACTGGCCGAGCGGCCGATCCGCACGCTGATGACGCCGCGGGCCAAGGTCGATTGCATCGATCTGGCGGACGATCCCGACAGTATCCGTCTGAAACTGATGCACTCGTCCTATTCGCGACTGCCGTTGATCCGCAATGGCGCCGTCGATGAGCCGCTGGGCTTCGTGCACAAGAAGGAATTGCTCAAGGAGTATCTGGCCGGCAACGAGCCGAACCTGGAGCACCTGGCGCGTCGGGCGATCAACTTGCTCGACAGCTTTTCGGTCCTCAATGCGCTGGAGCAGATGCGTCAGGAATCCACGCACATTGCGTTCGTGATCAACGAATTCGGTGACTTTATGGGCGTGTTGAGCATGACCGACATTCTCGAGTCCATTGCCGGTGAGTTGCCGGATGCCAGCGAAATCGAGGGGCCGGATATCGTCGAGGAAGGCGATGGCTTTCGCGCCAATGGTGCCTTGAACCTCAACCTGGTCCGCCAGCGTACCGGTTTCAAGGCGACGGCGACCGAGGACTACCAGACCCTGGCCGGTCTGGTCATAAGCCTGCTCGACCGCCTGCCAGTGGTGGGCGATAGCCTGGAACATGAGGGCTGGCGCCTGACGGTGGCGGCGGTGGAAGAGCGGCGGGTGACGCAGGTTTGCCTGGTGCCTATGCACCAGGCGTAACGGCGGGTAGTTGGCTGTATTGCTCGAAGGCGCGTCGCAGCGCTTGCTCGCCAAGGCCGGGAAGGGCTTCGAGCAGTACCTGATTGCGGTAGATCAACAGCATCGGGATACGGTCGACCCTTGGGTGTCGAGGCGTGTCCATACAATCAAGAATCAAGATTTTGACCTGCTCCTTGTAGTGCTCGCTGATGCGCATGAAACGCGGCATCGCATCAGTGCAAGCCGTGCATTCATGTGACATGAAAACCACAAATACGGATTTCGGGGTGTCCAGTTCACGCTCAAACGCAGCTTTGTCTGCAATCACGGCATTCACATAGCTCATCGATATTCCCCTCCAGGCCTGGCTCACGCTAAGCCGGGGGGGCGTCGGTCGTCTACTGTCAACCTTCACAGGTCCCTGTCGCGCTCCAGGCGTTCGCGGGCTTTGCGCGCCTGGCTTGCGCATTTCTTGTATTCCAGATTGTCCCTTGAGGCCTTCGCCTGACGGTAGCCGTGGTGGTTCTGGCTTGTGTAATTGGTGCTCAAGGCTTCGTTGAGCTTGCGCAGTTCGGCCTTGCATTCGCGTCGGTCGTTGCTGGCCGAAGCGCTGCCGGCCACCAGAAAGGACAGCAAAACCAGGGTGAGGCGGAAGGTCATCGGGGTGGAGTCCTTGTCGGAATGAATGTGCCAAGGCTAGCCCAGCGCGGGGAATTTTCCACGCAACCGGCGCACTGCAACGGTGCGCGGTAACGCCGCTATGTCGCACGCCAGTGGGGCCTGTCACCGCGGTGTGGGGCTTTGCGTAGCAAAGTGATTTCAAGTGTTGGTAAGCGCTTTGTCACGAATCATCTTTTATCTATTTGATCTAAAACAGATTTATTAAGGTCGTTTTTTTCCGTTGCCGCGTGTGGCACACTTTCTGCTGTCTATTCCGCTGTTACATACCAAGTTCCGGTATAGCGGAATACACAACTCCTGGAGTGCTTGTCATGCATCACCGACCTTCCGTATTCAAAGCGTGTGTTTTTCTCTTCGCCGCATCGGCTTCCCTCGCAAGCGTAGTGCAGGCGGCGGACAGCAAGCTCGATGATGTGCTCAAGCGTGGGCATCTGATCGTGGGTACAGGCAGTACCAATGCGCCGTGGCACTTCCAGGGAGCGGATGGCAAGTTGCAGGGTTTTGATATCGACATCGGCCGCATCGTGGCCAAAGGCTTGTTCAACGACCCGAGCAAGGTCGAGTTCGTGGTGCAGTCCTCTGATGCGCGGATTCCCAACCTGCTGACCGACAAGGTCGACATGAGTTGCCAGTTCATCACCGTCACCGCCAGCCGCGCCCAGCAGGTGGCCTTCACCCTGCCGTACTACCGCGAAGGCGTGGGCCTGCTGCTGCCCAACAACAGCAAGTACAAAGAGATCGAAGACCTGCAGGCTGCCGGCGACAGCGTCACCGTAGCGGTGCTGCAAAACGTCTACGCCGAAGAACTGGTGCACCAGGCGCTGCCCAAAGCCAAGGTCGACCAGTACGACAGCGTCGACCTGATGTACCAGGCGGTGAACTCCGGTCGCGCCGATGCCGCCGCCACCGACCAGTCCTCGGTCAAGTACCTGATGGTGCAGAACCCAGGCCGCTACCGCAGCCCGGCTTACGCCTGGAGCCCGCAAACCTATGCGTGCGCCGTCAAGCGTGGCGATCAGGACTGGCTGAACTTCGTCAACACCGCGCTGCATGAAGCCATGACCGGCGTGGAGTTCCCCACCTACAAGGCCTCGTTCAAGCAATGGTTCGGCGTGGATCTGCCGGAACCTGCGATCGGCTTCCCGGTTGAGTTCAAGTAAATCGAAAACCTGGGGCGTCGCTGACGGCGCCCCAATCAGGTACTGCTGACCATGAACTATCAGTTGAACTTTGCCGCCGTATGGCGCGACTTCCCCAGCTTGCTGGCGGGGCTCGGCCTGGGCCTCGAGCTGGCGCTGCTGTCGATCGCGATCGGCTGCGTGATCGGCCTGATGATGGCATTTGCCATGCTGTCGAAACACAAGGCACTGCGCGTGCTGGCCTCGGTGTATGTGACGGTGATCCGCAATACGCCGATCCTCGTGCTGATCCTGCTGATCTACTTCGCCTTGCCCAGCCTGGGCATCCGCCTGGACAAGATCCCGTCGTTCATCATCACCTTGTCGTTGTACGCCGGGGCTTATCTGACCGAAGTATTCCGCGCCGGGCTGCTGAATATTCCCAAGGGCTTGCGTGAAGCCGGGCTGGCCATCGGTCTGGGCGAGTGGCGTATCCGTGCCTACATCACCGTGCCGGTGATGCTGCGCAATGTGTTGCCCGCGCTGTCGAACAACTTCATTTCGCTGTTCAAGGACACCTCGCTCGCCGCCGCCATCGCGGTGCCGGAGCTGACCTATTACGCCCGCAAGATCAACGTCGAGAGCTACCGGGTGATTGAAACCTGGCTGGTCACGACCGCGCTCTACGTGGCCGCCTGTTACCTCATTGCCATGCTGCTCCGTTACCTGGAACAGCGCCTGGCGATCCGTCGTTAAGAGAGGTTTCCATGTACGAATCCCCCAGCTGGCTGCATGAGTTGTGGATCGCCCGGGATACCCTCTGGGCGGGCTTCCAGGCCAGCGTGTATGTGTCCGCATTGGCGATTATCTTTGGCACCCTGATTGGCATCGTCGCCGGGTTGATCCTGACCTACGGCAAATTCTGGATGCGTGCGCCGTTCCGGCTGTACGTCGACCTGATCCGGGGCACGCCGGTGTTTGTGCTGGTATTGGCGTGCTTTTACATGCTGCCGGCGCTCGGTTGGCAGATCACCGCGTTCCAGGCCGGTGCGGTCGGGTTGACGCTGTTCTGCGGTTCCCACGTCTCGGAAATCGTGCGCGGTGCGCTGCAAGCCATTCCTCGTGGGCAACTGGAAGCGGGCAAGGCGATTGGCCTGACGTTCTATCAGTCCCTGGGTTATGTGTTGCTGCCCCAGGCGCTGCGCCAGATCCTGCCGACCTGGGTCAACTCCTCCACGGAAATCGTCAAGGCCTCGACCCTGCTCTCGGTGATCGGCGTGGCCGAGTTGTTGTTGAGCACTCAGCAAGTGATCGCACGCACCTTCATGACCCTGGAGTTTTACCTGTTCGCAGGCTTTATGTTCTTTGCCATCAACTACGCCATCGAGTTATTCGGGCGCTACATTGAAAAGCGGGTGGCCTTGCCATGAACCAACCTCAAACCAACCCACCACTGCTGAACATTAGCGGCCTGCGCAAGCAGTACGGCCAGGTGGAAGTGCTCAAGGGCGTCGACCTGTCGATGCAGCGCGGCAACGTGGTGACCCTGATCGGCTCCAGCGGCTCGGGCAAGACCACCCTGTTGCGTTGCGTCAACCTGCTGGAAGAGTTCCAGGGCGGGCAGATCACCCTGGATGGCGAGTCCATCGGCTACAGCGAGGTTGCCGGCAAGCGCGTGCGTCACCCCGAGCGTGTGATTGCCCAGCATCGGGCCATGACCGGCATGGCATTCCAGCAGTTCAACCTGTTCCCGCATTTGACGGCGTTGCAAAACGTCACCCTGGGCTTATTGAAAGTTAAGAAAATGCCTAAGGACGAGGCGGTGGCGCTCGCGGAAAAATGGTTGGATCGTGTAGGACTTCTGGAGCGTCGTAACCACTTTCCCGGCCAGTTGTCCGGCGGCCAGCAACAACGTGTGGCGATTGCCCGCGCGATTGCCATGAACCCCAGCCTGATGCTGTTCGACGAAGTCACCTCGGCCCTCGACCCGGAACTGGTGGGCGAAGTCCTCAGCGTGATCAAGGGCCTGGCGGAAGAGGGTATGACCATGCTGCTGGTCACCCACGAAATGCGCTTTGCCTATGAAGTCTCGGACAAGATCGTGTTTATGAACCAGGGCCGCATTGAAGAGCAGGGCTCCTCGAAGGACATCTTCGAACGCCCGCAATCGCCGCGCCTGGCGGAATTTCTCAAGAACATTCGTTTTTAATCAGGAGCCTGTTGTTATGAGCATTACTCGTTATGGTGCCGGCAGTACTGCCGGCGGCGGCCAACCCCGTCCTTTCGCCCGCGCCGTGGAAGCGGACGGTTGGTTGTACGTCTCGGGCCAGGTGCCTGCGGTGGATGGCGAAATCATCACTGGCGGCATCATTGAGCAAACCCGGCAGACCATGCGCAACGTGGTGGCGATCCTCGAAGAGGCTGGCTACGAATTGAAAGATGTGGTGCGCGTGGGGGTATGGCTGGAGGACCCGCGGGACTTCTGGAGTTTCAATAAAGTCTTCGGCGAATACTTCACCCCGGAACATGCCCCGGCGCGGGCCTGTGTGCAGGCGAACATGATGGTCGACTGCAAGGTGGAGATCGATTGCGTGGCCTACAAGAAAAAGGGCTAAATGCCCCATTCTTGAAACCACGGAAAATCCAATGTGGGAGGGGGCTTGCCCCCGATGAAGGTGTGTCAGCACAAGCACAGGTCACTGGCTCGCCGCTATCGGGGGCAAGCCCCCTCCCACAAGGATCTGCGCAGATCACAGCATTTTTACAGGAATCGAAGGCTGCCATGACCGAAGACACCATCAAACGCCGCGCCAAAGGCCTGGACCGGGCATTCGATATCCTCGATTTTCTCAAGGAAATCGGCCAGCCCCTGCGCCCGAATGATATTGCCAGCGGCATCGGCAGCCCCAAATCCACCGTCTACGAATTGGTCGCGTCACTGCTGGAGCGACGCATCCTGGAAACGGTGGGCAAGGACGGTCACGTCTACCTCGGCCGCCAGCTGTATTTCCTGGGCCAGGCACACCTGCGGCATTTCGACCTGACCCGCGAGGCCGACCACGCCTTGCAGGAGATTGTCAGCCAGACCCACGAAACCGCGCAGATGTGCCTGCTCAACGGGCGCAAGTACACGGTGGCGCTGATGCGCGAGGGCGAGCGGCATTTTCGTATTTCTTCGGACATCGGCGAAAACGCGCCGATCCCCTGGACCGCTTCCGGGCGCCTGTTGCTGGGGCACTTGAGCGACCAGCAGATCGTCGACCTGATCGATCACGATGACTTTATCCTGCCGGATGGCCAGCGCTTGCCGCTGGATACCTTCCTGGCACAAATCCGTCAGGCCACCCTCGATGGTTTCTTTTCCTTCGACAGTGTGGCCGACACCTTTACCCATTGCTTTGCCGCCCCGGTGCGGGACGCGCAAGGCATCAGCATTGCGACCCTGTGCATCGTCGCTCCGCGCGCCGATGCGATCAAAAATTACAACGACTATCGCCGGGTGTTGATCGAAAGTGCCAACAACCTGGCCCGTCGCATCAACGAATAGGAGCATTTCATGTCTGCCATCAATGCCGTTGAAAAAGGCGCCGCCGCCGTCGGTGCCCATCTGGTCCGCGACGTCAGCCTGCCGGCCCTGGTGCTGCACCGCGATGCGCTGGAACACAACATCCGCTGGATGCAGGACTTTGTCAGCAAGAGCGGCGCGCAGCTCGCGCCCCACGGCAAGACCAGCATGATGCCGGCGCTGTTCCAGCGTCAGATCGAGGCAGGCGCCTGGGGCATCACCCTGGCCAACGCCGTGCAGACCCGCGCCGCGTATGCCGGTGGCGTGCGCCGCGTGCTGATGGCCAACCAACTGGTGGGCGCGCCGAACATGGCATTGATCGCTGACCTGCTGGCCGACAAGGACTTCGACTTCCACTGCATGGTCGATCACCCGGACAACGTCGCCGACCTGGGGCTGTTCTTCGCCGCCCGTGGCCTGCGCCTGAACGTGATGATCGAGTACGGCGTGGTCGGCGGCCGTTGCGGTTGCCGCAGCGAGCAGGAAGTGCGCGAACTGGCCAAGGCGATCAAGGCCCAGCCGGCCCTGGCCCTTACCGGTATCGAAGGCTATGAGGGCGTGATCCACGGCGAGCACGCCATCAGCGGTATCCGCGATTTCGCCGCGAGCCTGGTGCGCCTGGCGGTGGATTTGCAGAACAACGGCTCTTTCGACCTGCCCAAGCCCATCATCACCGCGTCGGGCTCGGCCTGGTACGACCTGATCGCCGAGTCGTTCGAAGAACAGAACGCCGCCGGCCGCTTCCTCAGTGTGCTGCGCCCCGGCAGCTACGTGGCCCATGACCATGGCATCTACAAAGAAGCGCAATGCTGCGTGCTCGACCGCCGCAGCGATCTCGATGAGGGCCTGCACCCGGCCCTGGAAGTCTGGGCTCATGTGCAGTCGTTGCCCGAGCCGGGCTTTGCCGTGATCGCCCTGGGCAAGCGCGACGTGGCCTATGATGCTGGCCTGCCGGTGCCGCTCAAGCGTTACAAGGCCGGTATCCTGCCAGCCGAAGGCGATGATGTGAGTGCGTGCAAGGTCACCGCGGTGATGGACCAGCATGCGTTCATGACGGTGGCGCCGGGGGTTGAGCTGCGTATTGGTGACATCATTTCCTTCGGTACTTCCCACCCTTGTCTGACCTTCGACAAGTGGCAGGTGGGCTGCCTGGTGGATGAGCAATTGCAGGTGATCGAGTCCCTGCATACCTGCTTCTAGACCGGGTCGTTTCTATCGAGGGCAAGCCCCCTCCCACAGTTTGATGTGTGAACCTATTCAAATGTGGGAGGGGGCTTGCCCCCGATGAGGCCATCAGTCACTCCCGAGACTATCGCTATGAGCACCCAACCCCGCATCGCCCTGATCGGCGAATGCATGATCGAACTGCAACACCGTGCCGACGGCAGCCTGCACCAGAGCTTCGGCGGCGATACCCTGAACACGGCGGTGTACCTGCGCCGCGAGCTGGGCGATACCGGCAGTGTCGACTACGTCACCGCCCTGGGCGATGACAGTTTCAGCGATGCCATGTGCCGGCAATGGACGGAGGAAGGCCTCGGCCTGGGGAGGGTCCAGCGCCTGGCTGGACGTTTGCCAGGCTTGTATTGCATCCAGACCGACGCCAACGGCGAGCGCAAATTCCTGTATTGGCGCAACGAAGCCGCCGTGCGCGACTGTTTCACCACGCCGGCGGCGGAGCCGATCCTGGCCGCGTTGCCGGACTATGACGTGGTGTATTTCAGCGGTATCACCCTGGCAGTGCTGGGTGAAGTCGGTCGCGAGCGCTTGCTGCAAACCCTGATCGAAACCCGCCGACGCGCAGGCAAGGTGGTGTTCGACAACAACTACCGGCCGCGATTGTGGGCCAGTGTCGAGGCGGCGCGTGCTGCGTATGGGCGTGTCCTGGCCGAAGTGGATATTGCCTTGCTCACCGAGGACGACGAGCGTGCGCTGTTTGGCTATGCCGACAGCGAGCAGGTGTTCGCGGCGTATCCGGAGATTGAAGAGGTGGTGCTCAAGCGTGGCGCGGATGCGTGCCTGATACGCTGCAACGGCGAGCGCTTTTGCGTGCCGGCGATCAAGGTGGAAAAGGTGGTGGACACGACAGCGGCGGGGGATTCGTTCAGTGCGGCGTACCTGGCCGGGCGGCTCAAGGGAAGCTCGCCGGAGCAGGCTGCATTGGCCGGGCATCGGTTGGCCAGTCGGGTTATCCAGGTGCCGGGGGCGCTGATTCCCCGGGGGTGAATGGCCGCCTGCGGCGGATCGGGGGCAAGCCCCCTCCCACAGTTTGATTTGTGAACCTATTCAAATGTGGGAGGGGGCTTGCCCCCGATAGCGGTCTGCAGCCAACCCATCAATCCCGGTAAAACACCTGCACCAGGTGATACCCGAACTTGCTCTTGATCGGCCCGTGAACCACCTTCACCGGTTTCTTGAAGATCACCGCATCAATCGCCCCCACCATTTGCCCGGGCCGCACTTCGCCCAAGTCGCCGCCACGTTTGCCCGAGGGGCAAGTGGAGTACTTCTTGGCCAGTACATCAAACGCCTCGCCCTTGGCGATGCGCTGTTTGAGCTGTTCGGCTTCTTCGCTGGTTTTCACCAGGATATGACGGGCTTGGGCTTTCATTGATCTCTACCAGGTGTGCGACGGCGCGCGATTATGCCTGAACTCATTCGTCGGCGTTGATCATGCTGCGGATTTTTGTCGCCAGCAGGTCGATGGAAAACGGCTTGGCCACCATGTCCATGCCGTCTTCGAGGAAGCCCTGGCGCTCGGCGGCTTTTTCCGCGTAACCGGTCATGAACAGTACCTTCAGCCCCGGCCGGTGCTGGCGGGCGATTTCCGCAAGCTGCCGGCCATTCATGCCCGGCAGGCCAACGTCAGTCACCAGCAGATCCACACGCAGGTCCGACTCCAGCAGTGGCAGTGCAGCCCGGGCGTCGCCTGCCTGGTGCGCCGTGTAGCCCAGTTCGTCGAGCACATTGACCACCAGCATGCGCACTGCCGGGTCATCTTCGACCACGACCACGGCTTCACCGGCCAGGGCTACCGGGGCTTCACCGAGGCTGGCAGGCAGGTCGCTTTCCAGGGAGGTGCCATGCAGGCGCGGCAGATACAGGCGCACGCAGGTGCCCTGGCCCGGCGCGCTCTGGATCGTCACATGCCCGCCGGACTGCTGGGCAAAGCCGTAGATCATCGACAGCCCCAGGCCCGTGCCCTGGCCGATGGGTTTGGTGGTGAAGAACGGGTCGAACGCCTTGGCCAGAATCTTCGGCGCCATGCCGGTGCCGTTGTCGCACACGCCAAGCATCACGTAGTCGCCGGCCTTGACCGGTTCCAGGGTGGTGATGTCGGTGCCGTCCAGGTAACTGTTGGCGGTTTCGATCAGCAGTTCACCGCCGTCGGGCATCGCGTCGCGGGCGTTGATCACCAGGTTGAGCAGGGCGTTTTCCAGTTGGCTGGCGTCGGTGTTCACCGGCCAGATGTCATGGCCGAGCTGCACCTTGAGGCTGATGTGCGCGCCCTTGGTGCGGCGGAACAACTCTTCCAGGGACGCCACCAACTGGTTCGGGTCCAGCGGGCGACGGTCCAGGGACTGGCGCCGCGAGAACGCCAGCAAGCGGTGGGTGAGGGCGGCCGCACGGTGGGCGGAGGATACTGCGGCATCGGTAAAACGACCGATCTCGTCACTGCGCCCGGCAGCGATGTAGCGCTGCATCAGGTCCAGGCTGCCGATGATGCCGGTGAGCATATTGTTGAAGTCGTGGGCGATACCGCCGGTGAGCTGGCCCACCGCTTCCATCTTCTGGGCGTGGCGCAGCGCATCTTCGGCGCGTTCGCGTTCGAACATTTCGTTTTGCAGGCGCTGGTTGGCCTCGGCCAGCGCCTGGGTGCGCTGGGCCACGCGTTCCTCGAGGTTTTCATTGAGGTGGCGCAGGGCTTCTTCGGTGAGCTTGCGTTCGGTTTCATCGATCACAAAGATGTAGAAACCCTTCACCGAACCGTCATTGCTGAAGCGTGGCAGGTACTTCATCAGGGCGTGGCGCGGTCGACCGTCCTGGTGTGGCGTGATGGTCATGAAGCTGCAGGCCTTGCCCTTGAGTGCGGCCTCGATCTTGTCTACACGCCCGGCATACACCTCGTCGCCGAGCACTTCGCGGATGGTCTTGCCGTACAGCTCCTGGGGCGTCATGCCGTACCAGTCCAGGTAAGCGCTGTTGTTCAGGCGGAACCGCTGCTCGTGGTCGACATAACCGATCAACACCGGCATGGCGTTGATGATCAGCTGCAGCTCGCTCTGGCTTTGGCGCAAGGCCTGCTCGGTGTGTTTGCGCTCGGTCAGGTCCAGCGCAGCACCCAGGAAACGCGCGGGGCGGCCTTGATGATCCTTGTAGCAGCGCCCGCGGGCGAATACCCAGCGCACTTGGCCATCGGCTTGCAGCAGGCGGTATTCCTCGGCGTACTCGGTGCCGAAGGTGATGCAGTGCTTGATGCTGCGCGCCACCATGCCACGGTCTTCCGGGTGCACGCCTTGCAGGTAGTCGCTGATCGGCAAACGGCTTGCATCGTCGGGATCGACACCATGCAGGTAGGCGAAGTGCGTGTCAGCGATAAAACGGTCTTCGCCGATATCCCAGTCCCAGGTGCCGACCGCGTCGGTGGCCGCCAATGCCAGTTGCAGGCGCTGTTCGGTGTTGTGCTGGGCCTTGCGCCGTTCATTGGTTTCGATGGCGGTGACCAGGATGCCGGCAACGCTGCCGCTTTCATCGCGGACCGGGCTGTAGGTGAGGTCCAGCCAGATTTCAGTATCGCGATTGTGGCGTTGCAGTACGAAGCGCTGTTCGCTGAAGGTACGCACCTGGCCGCTGAGCACGGCGTCGTAGATCGGCCCGGTAAAACCTTCCAGCTCCGGCCAGGTCTGGTGCGCCGGCTGGCCCATGGCCCCAGGGTGTTTATTGCCCGCGAGTTGGGCGAACCCGTCGTTGTAGAGCTGCGTGAGCTGGTTGCCCCACAGCAGGAGCATCGGCATCGGCGAGTGCACCACGATATCGACCGCCGTGCGCAGGCTTTGCGGCCAATCACCGGCCTCACCGAGAGGGCTTTGCGCCCAGTCCAGCCGCGCAATCAATGCGGCGGCTTCGCTGCCGGTGGATGTTCCAATCATGAAAAAGCCCTGAGCGTAACGCTTTGAAAAATGACAACACCCATTATCCCGTCAGTCGGCAATGAGTGACTACCCCCGAAAAATAGCATGCATTGGGGGTTTGTCTTCAAATGAGTGCGTCAGCGCTGAAACCTTTCATCCTTGCGCCAGTTCCGGGCGATCGCGGAACTGATCAAGCGCCTGCGGGTTGGCCAGGGCGTCGGTGTTCTTCACCGGCTCGCCGTGCACCACATTACGCACTGCCAATTCGACGATCTTGCCGCTGATGGTGCGGGGGATATCGGTGACAGCGAGGATCTTGGCCGGCACATGGCGCGGCGTGGTGTTGGCACGGATCACCTGGCGGATCTGCTGTTCCAGGGCCTCGTCCAGTTCGATACCGTCATTGAGGCGCACGAACAGCACCACGCGCACGTCGTCCTGCCAGCGTTGGCCGATGGCCAGGCTTTCCAGCACCTGGGGGATTTTTTCCACCTGGCGATAGATCTCCGCGGTGCCGATCCGCACGCCGCCCGGGTTAAGTACCGCGTCGGAACGCCCGTGGATCAGCAGGCTGCCGTTGGGGCGCTGTTCGGCGTAGTCCCCTTGGGCCCAGACGCCGGGAAACTGGCTGAAATACGAAGCGAGCAGTTTCTTGCGCTCCGGATCGTTCCATAACCCGATGGGCAGGGCCGGGAAATGCCGGGTGCACACCAGCTCGCCTTTTTCACCGACCAGCGGCCGGCCCTGGTCGTCCCACACTTCGATGGCCATCGCCAGGCTCTTGCACTGCATTTCACCGCGCCGCACCGGCAGCACCGGGTTGCCGATCACAAAGCAGGAGACGATATCGGTGCCGCCGGACATGGACGACAGGCACAGCTCGGCCTTGATTTCGCGGTACACGTAGTCATAGCTCTGCGGCGACAGCGGCGAGCCGGTCGAGATCAGCCCTTTGAGGCTGCCCAGGTCATGGCTGAGGCGCGGTTGCAGGCCGGCTTTTTCCAGGGTGGCGAGAAACTTGGGGCTGGTGCCGAACACGCTGATGTGTTCCGCATCGATCAGGTCGATCAAACGCTCGGGGCCGGGGTGAAACGGTGAGCCGTCATACAGCACCGCCGTGGCGCCGATGGCCAGCACCGACACCAGCCAGTTCCACATCATCCAGCCGCAGGTGGTGTAGTAGAACAGGCAGTCCTCGCGGGACAGGTCGGCATGCAGGCCGTGTTCCTTGAGGTGGGTGAGCAATACGCCGCCGGTGCCATGGATGATGCACTTGGGCACGCCGGTGGTGCCGCTGGAGTAGAGGATGTACAGCGGATGGTCGAACGGCACCGCGACGAAGTCAGGCTCGCCGCCGGGTTGGTAGAAGTCCGGCCACAGCCAGACGCTGGCGTGGGTCTGATAGTCCTCGATCCTGGCCTGGGGGCGCGCATAAGGCACGATGATCAACTGCTCCAGGGACGGCAGGCGCGCGAGGATTTCATTGAGCTTGGCGGTCTGGTCGATATCCTTGCCGGCATAGCGGTAGCCGGCGCAGGTCACCAGCACTTTCGGTTCGATCTGGCCGAAACGGTCAACCACCCCTTGGGTGCCGAAGTCCGGTGAAGAACAGG
>Ga0105251_10000415_pt1 | contig 41488 bp, 42 predicted proteins | sample KBSS64metaG_FD_80424 | JGI IMG/M metagenome (GOLD analysis project Ga0105251, IMG submission 80424) | Switchgrass rhizosphere microbial communities from Kellogg Biological Station, Michigan, USA - KBS S6-4 metaG | ecosystem: Host-associated > Plants > Roots > Rhizosphere > Soil | place...
CGCTTACCGGCGTGCGCGGCAAGGTCATCGTCGTGAGCAATGAAATCGGGCTGGGTGTGGTGCCGCTCGGCTCGGTCACGCGTCTTTACGTCGATGAACTCGGCCGTCTGAATCAGCGCGTCGCCGCCGCGAGCGCGCGCGCGACGCTGATGGTCGCGGGCCTGCCGCTCTCGCTCAAAGGATAAGCGCGATGCTCCTTCTCTCCGCCTACGCGATGGCCCTGCTGGCGGTGCTCGGCGTGATCGTCGATCGCATCGTCGGCGAGCCGCGCGCGCGGCATCCGCTCGTCGGCTTCGGCACGCTCGCAAAGAAGCTCGAAGCGCGCATGAACACCGGTTTTCGCGCGCGGCCGGCGGGCATCCTCGCGTGGTTCGTGCTGGTCGCGCCGCCGGTGGGCATCGCGTGGTTCCTCGTCAGCGTGCTCCCGTTCGCCTATGCGTGCCTCGTGCATGTGTTGCTGCTCTGGTTCGCGCTCGGCGCGAAGAGTCTGCGCGAACACATCGCGCCGATTGCGCGCGCATTGAGCTTCGGCGATATCGACCACGCGCGCACGCTGACCTCGCGCATCGTGTCGCGCGACACGTCGCACGCCGACGAAAACGCGCTCTCGCGCGCGGCCGTCGAATCCGCGCTGGAAAACGGCAACGACGCGATCTTCGGCGCGATCTTCTGGTTCGCGGTCGCGGGCGGCCCGGGCGCGCTGATGTTCCGCCTCGCCAACACCCTCGACGCGATGTGGGGCTATCGCACGCCGCGCTATCTGCGCTTCGGCTGGGCGGCCGCGCGTTTCGACGACGTGCTCAACTTCATTCCCGCGCGTCTCACGGCGGCGACCTACGCGCTTGGCGGCGATACGCACATGGCGTGGCATTGCTGGCGCACGCAGGCGCGCTCGTGGGACAGCCCGAACGCCGGCCCTGTGATGGCCGCGGGCGCGGGCAGTTTGAACGTGCTGATCGGCGGGCCGGCGGTGTATCACGGCGTGCTCGAATCGCGGCCGACGCTCGGTGCCGGTCACGCGGCGAACCCGAGGCATGTGGTCGCGGCGTTGCGACTCGTCGAACGCGCGATGCTCATGTGGCTCGTGGCGCTGCTGGTCTTCGCCGCCCTCGGCGTCACCACGGGTAGCTGACATGGCGCATCCCATCCGGCATGGCGGCAATCTGCGCGAAGCGGCGCGCCGTTACGCGATTCCTTTCGATGACTGGCTCGATCTATCGACGGGCATCAATCCGCGCGGCTTTCCGGTGCCGCCCGTGCCCCCCGAGGCATGGCGACGCCTGCCCGAAGACGACGATGGCCTCGCGGAGCGCGCCGCGCGCTATTACGGCGCGCCTTTCGCGTTGCCGGTCGCCGGTTCGCAGGCGGCGATCCGCGCGCTGCCTGCGCTGTTGCGCCGCGCGACGGCGGGCGTCGCGCCACTGACCTACGGCGAATACGCGCCGGCGTTCGCGCGCGCAGGGCACGCAATCGCGACGCTCGACATCACCGAGCGCGACTTGCCCGATACGGTCGATCACGTGATCGTCGCGAATCCGAACAACCCGACGGCGCAACACATTCCGCGCGACACGCTTTTGCATTGGCACGCGCAGCTCGCATCGCGCGGCGGCACGCTGATCGTCGATGAAGCATTCGCCGATGTCGATCCCGCGTCGTCGCTGGCAAGCGAAACCGCGCGCGAAGGGCTGATCGTGTTGCGCTCGGTCGGCAAGTTCTTCGGCCTCGCGGGCATCCGCGCGGGCTTCGTGCTGGCCGCGCCTTCGATCGTCGATGCATTGCGCGACGCGCTCGGCGCGTGGACCGTCAGCGGCCCGGCGCGGCACGCGGTCATGGCCGCGTTCGCCGATACCGACTGGCAGCGCGCGACGCGCGAACGCCTGAATCGCGACGGCGCGCGCCTCGCCGCGTTGATCGCGAGCCACGGCTTCGACGTGCGCGCGACGCCGCTCTTCGCGTGGACACCGATGCCCGAAGCGCGTGAGATTCAACACGCGCTGGCGTTGCGGGGCATCTGGACGCGCCTCTTCGATTTGCCCGGCATGACGCCGAGCCTGCGCATCGGCTTGCCGGATGCGGAAGGCGACTGGGCGCGCCTGTCGCTCGCATTGCAGGAGACTTGCGCGTGATGCTGCGCGGTGCAATCGCCTTGCTGATCGGCGTCGCTGCTGCGCAAGCGCACGCGATCACCGTGACCGATGACAGCGGCGCATCGGTCACGCTCGCGAAGCCCGCGCAACGCGTCGTCAGTCTCGCGCCGCACGTGACCGAACTGCTGTTCGCGGCGGGCGGCGGCGCGCGCATCGTCGGCGCTGTGACGTATAGCGACTATCCGAAGGAAGCGCAGGCTATCCCGCGTGTCGGCGACAACAAGGCGCTCGACCTCGAACGCATCGTCGCGTTGCATCCCGATCTGATCGTCGTGTGGCGGCATGGGAACGCGGCGCGTCAGATGGATCGACTGACGGCGCTCGGCATTCCGGTCTACTTCAGCGAACCGAAACATCTCGACGATATCGCCGCGAGCATCGACAAGCTCGGCGCGCTGCTCGGCACGTCGGCGCAAGCACACGCGAGCGCGGATGCGTTCACGCGCGACATCGCGCAACTGCGCGCGCGTTATGCGGCGCGGCCGACCGTGAGCGTGTTCTATCAGGTCTGGGACGATCCGCTGATGACGCTCAATCGCGACAACGTCTTCGACGAAGTGATCGGGCTGTGCGGCGGCGTGAACGTATTCGCGGCGGAAAAACCGCGCGTGCCGACGATATCGAGCGAAGCCGTGCTCGCGGCGAATCCCGAAGCGATCGTCACCGCGACGCCCGGCGCGACGCAGCCGGATCGCCCGTTGCCGGCGCTCGAACGATGGAAGCGCTGGACATCGTTGACGGCGGTTGCGCGCGGCAATCTCTTCGGGATCGACGGCGATCTCATCAACCGGCCGACGCCGCGCCTCGTGCTCGGTGCGGCCGAGCTTTGCCGCGATCTGGAAACCGTGCGCGGGCGGCGTGTGAAATAACCAGGGTAGCGCCGAAAGCCTAAGCATTCCACCGCACAAGCAGCCACTGCCCGCGCACGCGCCTGAACCACGCGAGCCCGCCGAAATCGAGCGGCCATTGCAGCGCGCTCTCACGCGCGATGCCGAGAAGATGCGCCGCAAGCACACGCACGACGCCCGCATGAGCGACGGCATGCACGGCGTTCTTATCGACACACACCGCGTCGAACCATGCGATAACGCGTTGCGCGAACTGCGCGAGACTCTCACCGCCGTGCGGACACGCATGTTCGACATCGGCGGCCCAGGCATCGATGAGCGCGCGATCGATCGTGTCCCACGCGCGGCCTTCCCACGCGCCGAAGTGCATCTCCATGAGACGCGCATCGATATGCGCATCGGCTGAAAGGACACGCGCCAGCGACGCGCATCGCTCGAGCGGACTCGCATGCCATCCGTCCACGCACGCCGGAACGTCCAGCGCCTTCATGCGCGCCGTCAATGCGCCGGCGAGATCGCGCACATCGTGGCGCAAGGGCACATCGGTCTGGCCATAGCACACGCCCGCTTCGATGGCGACTTCTGGATGTCGAATCAGGACGAGATCCATGCGAGCCCGATGAGATAGATCGCGATTTCGAACACTTGCTGCGCGAATCCCAGGCAATCGCCCGTATAGCCGCCGATGCGACGCACGAAGTATCGCCCGATAAAGAAGCGCAAAACGATCAGCGCGACGATCGTGACGCACGCGAGCTTCCAGTCGATCACGAAAAGCCAGGGCACGCCGAACACGAGCGCGAGCGCGAACGACGCAGCGCTCATGCGCTGCGCGACCGGTTTGGCCTTGCCCTCGGCGCGCACGTAGTCGAGCGTGACGAGATAGCTGATCGCGAACGCGCGGCTCGCCGCGTGCGCGGCGATCATCGTCCACGCGACGCGTTGCGGCGGCAGCGCGGTGAGCGTCTGCCATTTCAAAGCGAGCGCGATCACGAGTGCAATCGCGCCGAATGCGCCGATGCGCGAGTCGTGCATGATGCGCAGCGCATCCTCGCGCGTGTACGCGCCGCCGAACGCATCGACGCAATCGGCGAGTCCGTCTTCATGGAACGCGCCGGTCATGACGAGCGTCGCGGCCATCGACAACAGCACTGCGACGCCCGCGGGAAACACGCGCAACGCCGCGAGATAGACGAGCGCCGCGACACCGCCGACCATCGCGCCGACGAGCGGAAAGTAACGCGCCGCCGCGTTCAGATACTCGCGCTCGAAGCCGACCCAACGCGGCACCGGCACGCGCGTGAAATAGCCGAGCGCGGTGAAGAAGTAGCGCAGTTCGTCGAGGGGACGCATCTCAACCGGCTTTGTTCGACACACCGGCCGACTCGAAGCTCGCCATCTCGTCGACGAACGCGACGGCCGCGCGCAGGATCGGCAACGCGAGCGCCGCGCCCGTGCCTTCGCCGAGCCGCAGATCGAGTTGCAAGAGCGGCGCGGCATCGAAATGCGCGAGCATGCGCCGATGCCCCGTTTCGTTCGACGCATGCGCGAACACGCAGTACTCGAGCACCTCGGGCGCGATCTTCGCGGCCACGAGCAACGCCGATGTCGCGATGAAGCCATCGACCAAGATCGTCATGCCTTCGCATGCGGCGGCGAGATACGCGCCCGTGATCATCGCGATTTCGAAGCCGCCGAAAGTCGCGAGCGTGTCGATCGCATCGCCTTCGCGATGCAGCGCGAGCGCGCGGCCGAGCACATCGCGCTTGTGCGCGAGGCCATGGTCGTCGAGACCCGTGCCGCGGCCGACGCACTCGCCGATCGGCAGATCGCACAAGCGGCTCATCAGACACGCCGCCGCCGATGTATTCGCGATGCCCATCTCGCCGAAGCCGATCACGTTCGTGCCGAGCGACGCGTGATGCCGCACGCGCGCCGCGCCGCGCGCGATGCCTTCGAGCGCGGTCTCGCGCGACATCGCGGGCTCCCGCGCGAAGTTGCGCGTGCCGAGTCCCAGCGACAGACGTTCGTACCCGTGGTCGATGGGAATCGGCGTCGCGACACCCGCATCGACGACTTCGAGCGACATGCCGACCGAGCGCGACAACGCGTTGATCGCCGCGCCGCCGCTCAAGAAATTCGCGACCATCTGCGCCGTCACTTCCTGCGGATACGAACTCACGCCCTCTTTCGCGATGCCGTGATCGCCGGCGAAGACGATCATCGCGGGACGCTCGATGCGCGGCCTGGTCGCGCGCTGGATCAGGCCCATTTGCAGCGCGAGGGATTCGAGCCGCCCGAGACTGCCGGGCGGCTTCGTCTTCATGTCGATGACGCGGCGCAGTTCGGCTTCGAGTGCGCGGTCGAGTGCGCGGGGCAGCGGGATGTCGTTGAACGAGGACATCGAAATTCCTTTCAGGGGCGATGAATGGAAGGCACGAGCGCTTCATGCTCGCCGTCGCGGATGAGCGCGAGCGGATAGCCGAATGCCGCGCCCGCGCGTTCGGGCGTGAGGACGTCGGCGACGAGGCCCGCGTGAGCGGCGCCGTTGCCGTCGAGCAGGAGCGCATGCGTCGCGAAACGGCGCGCAAGGTTCAGATCGTGGCACGAGAAGATTACGGTGCGCTTGTGCTCGCGCGCGGTGTCGCACAACGTATGCAGGCAGTCGATCTGATGACGCAGGTCGAGATGCGAAAGCGGTTCGTCGAGCAACAGGCACGGTGCGTTCTGGCACAGCACGGCAGCCAAGGCAACGCGCTGGCGTTCGCCACCCGAGAGCGTCAGCACGTCGCGCGAGGCGAAGGACGCGAGGCCGAGCGTGTCGAGCGCGGCGCGCGCGGCGCTGCGGTCGTCTTCGTTCTCCCAACCCCAGCCGGTGAGATAGGGAAAGCGGTTGAGCAATACGGTGTCGAGCACGGTCGCGCTGAAGGCGTCGTGCATGGCTTGGGGCATCAGCGCGCGCGCGCGTGCGAGGTCCGCCGCGCGCCATGACGCGAGTGCGCGGCCATCGAGCGACACGCGGCCCGACGCCGGTTTCGAGAGACCCGCGAGCGCGTTGATGAGCGTCGTCTTGCCCGCGCCGTTCGGCCCGGCGATGCACCATACTTCGCCCGTCGATATCGTCTGCGTGAGACCGCCGATGAGCGTGCGCGCGCCCGCGCGAATCACGACGGCATCGAGTTGCAAGGTCATCGCGCTCTCCGCAAGAGCATCCACAGGAACATCGGCACGCCGATCAGCGCCGTGACGACGCCCACCGGCAACTGCGCGGGCGCGATCACGGTGCGCGCGGCGAGATCGGCGGCCATCACGGCGAGGCCGCCCGCGAGCGCGGCGGCGGGCACGAGCATGCGCTGATCGTTGCCGAACGCGAGGCGCAGCAGATGCGGCACGACGAGGCCGACGAAGCCGATGGTTCCCGCCGTCGTCACCGCAGCCGCCGCGGCGATCGACGCGACGAGATACACACGCAGGCGCAATCGTTCGACCGGCACGCCGAGCGCACGCGCGGCGGCATCGCCGCGCAGAAGCACGTTCAATTGCGGCGCGACAGGAACGACGGCGACGAGCGCGACAGCGAGCGCAATCAACGCAGGCCACGGCGCAGCCGCGCCATTGAGATCGCCCGTCAGCCAGAAGATCATGCCGCGCAGCCGGTTCTCGGGCGCGATGCTCAGCATCAGCGTGATCAGCGCGCCCCATCCCGATGCGATCACGACGCCCGTGAGCAATAGTCGCGGCGACGCATCCTGACCGCTCTGCCAGAGATCCTTGCGCGCGAGTCCGAGCACGACGACGATCGATGCGAACGCGCCCGCGCACGCCGCGATATCGACGCCCCACCACGGCACCGATGCGAGCATCGCGGCAAGCGCGAACGTCGCGGCGCCGCCGGATACGCCGAGCACGTACGGCTCCGCGAGCGGATTGCGCAACAGCACTTGCAGCAGCGCACCCGCCATCGCGAGCAGCGCGCCCGATGCGAAGCCCGCGAGCGCGCGCGGCAGCCGCAAGGTGAGCACGATCTCATCGGCGATATCGGGCGTCGCGGCGTGCGTGCGAACGAGCGCGCCGAGCGCACGCGACATGGGCAACGCGACACTGCCCATCGCGAGCGACGCGACGAGCACGATGAACGTCGCCACGGCGAGCGCGATCCAGATCGCGGCCGCGCGGCTCGCGTTCATCGCACGCGCACGCTGGAGACACTCAGGCGCGTTGCTCACGACGGATGCCAGCCGAGCGTGATATAGGCGCCGCGCCGCGGCGTGTTGTACGAGTACGCAAGTTCATAGTCCTTGTCGAACAGGTTGTCGATGCGCGCTGTGACGTACCACGACTTCGAGACGTCATAGCGCGCCGAAAGATTCACGATGCCGTAACCCGCGAGCGTCGAATCGTAATCGTGGCGCTCTCCGCTCATGATCCACTCGCCGCCGACGCGCCAGCGCCCGATCGTGCGATGCGCCGTGAGCGTCGCGAAATGCCGCGCGCGCCGCGTCAGATCCTCGTGATTCGTCTCGTCGACGGGATTCTGGAACGTGACGCCCGCGCGCACGTCGGTTGCGCCGACATGTCCCGCCCACGATCCCTCGATGCCCTGCACTTTCGCGCGCCCGACGTTCTGCGCGACATAGTAGAACCCGCCGTCGGAAACATAGTCGATCAGATTCGAATAGCGCGTCTGGAACAGCGTCACGCGCATCACGCCGAGCGCATTCGATGCGTACTGCAACGCCGCCTCGACCGAATGGCTGCGCTCCGGCTGGATCGACGGATTGCCGCTGAACGGATAGTAGAGGTCGTCGAAGCTCGGCGCGCGAAACGAAGCCGCATAGCTCGCGCTCGCCTTCCAGTGCGCATCGAAGTGATATGCGTAGCCCAGATAGTAGCTGTTCGCGCCGCCGAAATCGGAATACTGATCGTGCCGCAGATTCGCCTGCAAATCGTTCGCGCCGATGTGCCCCACGTAGCCCGCGAACACCGAATTCACGTGACGATCGGGCGCGGTGAACTGGTCGGAATCGAGCGTCTGATCGAGATGCTCGTAACCGGACAACAGCGTGTGCGCATCGGTGATCCTGAAATCGTTCTGCCACGTGTATTGCCGATTCTCCGAGTCGAAGCGGCTCGTATAGACGCCGTTCTGCTCGATATTCGCGCGATCCTGCCCCTGCGCGACCGTGAAGTGCGTGGTCCAGTTGTCGGTGATCCTGCCATTCGCGAACACCGACGCCGAACGCACGCGATCGTGCGCTTCGTTGATGTCGGACGGCTGGCCGTAGCCATCGTCGAAACTGTCGATGCCGTTCGATTGCATGAAGCGCACGCCCGCATCCCACTTGTCGCTGAACCGGTGGCGCAGCGTCGCCGCGACGCTCTCGTTCAGATAGCCGTTCGCGTTAGGATTCGCGCCGGGCGCGATCGCCGGATCGATCGACGAGAATCCATCGGTCTTTTCGCGTGACACGTTCAGGCTGAAGGTCGTGCGGCCGTCCTTGTCGAGCGCGCCGTTCACGCCCGCCGATTGACGCTGCGTGTGATAGCTGCCGTACTCGGCCTCGAAAGCGAAGCGCGGCGGATGCGGCTCGCCTTCCCTGGTGAAGATCTGCACGACCCCGCCAATCGCATTCGAGCCGTACAACGCCGATACATTGCCGTTCACGACCTCGACGCGCCCGATCTCATCGAGCATCAATTGCGATAGCTGCGCCGCGCCGAGCGACACCGATTCGACGCGCACGCCATCGATCAGAACGAGCGATTGCGACGACGCCGCGCCGCGTATGTAGACGCCCGAATTCGCGCCCGGTCCGCCGTTGCGCGTGACCTGCACGCCGGGCGCGAGCGCGACGAGGCCGAGCGCGTCGTCGGCGTTGGCATCGGCGATGTCCTGTTCATCGAACGCCGATGTCTGCGGGATCGATTCGGCGAGCGGCTGCGGCGCGCGCGTCGCGGTGACGACGACTGGGGCAAGCGTTTGCGAGGCGCCGTCGGCGGCGTGCGCCGCGCCGGGGAGCGCCGAGCCGAAGACCGCTGCAACGAGCGCGACATGACGAGTGGGGCCGTTCTTGAGCGCGGCCTGTGGCAATACCATGAGTGAAGTTCCGTTTCGCATGAGCGCGACCCCGCTCCCCGCGAGGACGATGCGCGACGAACGCACTTGCGCATTGAGCGCCGATGCGTCGAACTCTGGCCGGTATCCGGGCTGACGACGGATCGTCTCGCCTTCCCGCGCATCGTGCGCAGTGGCGTCGACACGTTTCTTGCAGTGGATTCGAATAACGAACCCGGTGTGATGAAAATCCACACGTTTGCGCTGCAAAAACGCGCATGAGACGACTTGCAACTTGCGTTGCGGTCGCTTACCGTTGCGGGGGCAGCACAGGTTGGCTCATCCCGGGTGGGTCCCGGTCGGACTTCGGAGACTTCGCTCCCTGTTTCCCGTTTGACTGCATCCGCGAGATCCGCGAATGCGAGCACCAAAAAGTGCGGCAAGTGTAGGAGCGCGGGTTGGGGCCGTCAAGAAAACGGCACGGACAGAGTAGCGCGGCACATGACGAATCGAACGAGAATCGGCCGGCCTGTCCCCACGAGCGATGACCAGCGCTCGCCTTTTCTGCACACGAATGCATGGCGACATGCGCTTGATTCGAAGGATTAAGCGCAAGATCGCATGCTGTTACGTCTCGAAACGAGACAATTATCGGAAGCTCCGTTGAACCGCGCTAAAATGCGAGGTCTTTAGAGGACGCAGCACATGCTCAACGAACTCGAATCACTGTCAGGAAATATCGGCCGGCTGATCCAGATCAGCGAGCGCCACAATCAGGCGCGTCAGGCGCTGCAAGAGCAACTCGAACAACTGCGCGCCGACTATGCGAACGTGCAGGCCGAACTTGCGCAAGTGCGTGAAGAGCGCGATACGCTGCAATCCGAACGCGACTCGCTCTCCGCGAAAATCGACGACGCGCAAGTACGCCTCAACGCCATTCTCGAAAAGCTGCCCCGCGCGAAGTCCGCGCAACATGCCGAATCCGACAATCAACTCGATCTCCTCGACGCCGATTCCCGGGAAGCACAGGAAGCGGAATTGCACGGCGAGCATCATCAAGGAGAGAAGGCATGACGACCACGCAGATCGAAGTATCCATTCTCGGGCAGCCGTATCGCCTCGCGTGCTCGCCGGAAACGGAAGGCGCATTGCGCGAAGCCGTCGCGCGCGTCGATGCCGAGATGAACAAGGTGCGTAATGCGAGCAGCGTGCGCGGCACGGATCGCATCGCGGTGATGGCAGCGCTTTCGCTGGCGTCGGAATTGCTTAAGCTGCAGGACAGCGTGCGTCACGGCGAGGCCTTCCCCGCCGAGGAAATCCGCCGCACGATGCATTCGATGAACGAACAACTGGGCGCGGTCATCGCGCAGTATGAAGCGCAGTGAGACGTCTGCGCGCTGAGTCAATCAGCACGCAATATCAATCGAAAAAAGAAACTGCCGATTTGCTCCCGAGAGGCTGCATAAGGCAAACGATTGGTGTAGAGTGACGGTTCCCTGCCTGGTTCGCCAAGGTCATATATTCCTTGAACCAATGCTACATTGGCACGGTTGCGGAACCTTGCAGCACGGGCGCGCGCGTCGCTAGTCCGATGTACCCGAAGTGTTGCTTACCGCGACCAATCTTGAACCCAGGTTCAGGATGCCGGCCTAGCGGCCGTGGCGGGGACCCATTCAAGAAACGGCATCGGTTTTTCCGATGCCGTTTTCATTTGCATCGACGATTTCCGCATAGCGAACCATCATGCGCTACTGGCTGATGAAGTCCGAACCGGACGAAGCGAGCATCGATCACCTCGCGCACGCGCCGAATAAAACCTTGCCGTGGACGGGCGTGCGCAACTATCAGGCGCGCAACTTCATGCGCGATCAGATGCAGCTCGGCGACGGTGTGCTTTTCTATCATTCGAGTTGTCCGGAGCCTGGCATCGCGGGCATCGCGAAAGTGTGCTCGACGGCGTATCCCGATCCCACTCAGTTCGATCCGAAGAGCGATTACTACGATCCCAAGTCCACGCAGGAAACGCCGCGCTGGATGCTCGTCGATGTCGAGTTCGTTAAGAAGACGCCGCTCATTTCTCTCGCCACGTTGCGCGAGCATGAGGCGCTCGCGGACATGCAGGTGCTCGCGCGCGGCAATCGCCTGTCGATCACGCCGGTAACAGAAGCGCAGTGGCGATTTATTACCGAACAACTCGTCTAACAAGGAACTTACGACACGAAGGCCGCGCCTAAATCCCGTCGCGAATCACGCGATATCCCGCGTTCGGAGTCCTTCGATGATCAACAAGAAAACCGCTGCCGCGCTCGCGCTCCTCGCGATGTCGGGCGCAGCGTTCACGCTTTCCCAAACGGCCGCCGCGCAAACGGTCATCACGCAGCCGCAGCCTTCAGGCGTGCTTTCTCTTTCGGCACAGGCAAGCGCGCAAGTGCCGCAGGATGTCGTCAACATCACGCTCTTCTACGAGCAGGAAGCGGCCGATCCCTCGTCTCTCACCAGTACGCTCAATCAGCGCGCCGAGGCCGCCTTGCGCGAAGCGAGGGGCGTCGACGGCGTGACCGCGAAGAGCGGCTCATTCACCGTGTATCCGGCAACGGACCGTGACGGCAAGATCTCCGCATGGCGAGGCCGCACGGAAATCGTGCTCGAATCGCATGACTTCGCGGCGGCGTCGAAGCTCGCGGGCAAGATGAGCTCGTCGATGCAGGTAGGCAGCGTCGCGTTCTCGCTGTCGCCCGAGGCGCAGCGCGCGGCCGAGCAGAAGCTCGTCACGCAAGCCATCGATTCGTTCCGCAAGCAGGCGCAAGCCGCCGCGCAAGGGTTCGGCTACAGCAATTACACGATTCGTGAAGTGAACGTCGGACATAGCGGCGTTCAGCCGCGCCCGGTCATGATGATGCAATCGCGCGCGATGAGCGCCGATGCGAAGATGGCCGCCCCCATCGCGATGGAAGCCGGCACGACGACAGTGACCGTCGACGTCTCCGGTTCGGTGCAGATGGGGCGTTGAACGATGCGGGGCGTGCTGCCCCGCAAAGCTCAGGCTTTCGCGGATTCGGGCGGCAGACGCAGATTGCGCTTGTACGCCCACACCATCACCAGCACGCCCACGATGATCATCGGCAGCGAGAGCCATTGGCCCATCGAGAGGCCGAGCGCGAGAAGGCCGAGATAGTCATCCGGCTCACGCGCGAATTCCACAGTGAAGCGCGCCAGTCCATAACCGATCAGAAACAGCGCGGAGATCGCGCCGACGGGACGCTGCTTGCGCGAAAACGTCCAGATCACGATGAACAGCACGAGTCCTTCGAGCGCGATCTCGTACAGTTGCGACGGATGACGCGGCAGCATGTGATAGCGCTGGAAGATTTCCGTGAGATGGTAGTGCGCGTCGAGTTGCGGATTCTTCGCAAGCCAGATCGCGTCGTCGTTCGTCGAGCTCTGGAAGAGCATCGCCCACGGCGCGTTCGGGCTCGTCACGCGGCCCCACAACTCGCCATTGATGAAGTTGCCGAGACGCCCCGCCGCAAGACCGAGCGGCACCATCGGCGCGACGAAATCCGTTACCTGCAGCCAGGTGCGCTTGCGGTGATACGCGAACAGAACCATCGCAAGCGTCACGCCGAGAAAGCCGCCGTGAAACGACATCCCGCCTTCCCAGACCTTGAAGATGTCGAGCGGATGCGCCGCGTAATAGCTCGCCTTGTAGAAGATCACGTAGCCGATGCGCCCGCCGAGGATCGTGCCGAGGACGCCATAAAACAGCATGTCGTCGATGTCCTTGGCGGTCCAGCCCTGCGCCGCCACGTAAGGCAGGCGCAGACGCAGCCGGCCGATGACGATGGCCGATATGAACGCCACCAGATACATGAGGCCGTACCAGCGCACGGCGAGCGGTCCGAGATGAATCGCGACGGGATCGAAATTGGGATGTATGAGCATTCTGATGTGGGAGCTTGAGCGAACTACAAGGGCGAATCATACCGAACCCGCGGTTTCGGCCCGCGAACGAACGATCTCGATGAACCCCGCGAGCACCGGGCTCACTTCCGCCGCGCGCCAGACGAGGCCGGTTTCGACGAGCATCGTCGACGCGTTCAGCGGGCGCAGCGGACGATACACGACACCCGTGCGCCGCAGATGACGCAGCGAATGCGGCACGAGCGCCACGCCCATGCCGGCGGACACGAGGCTCACGATGGTCTGCATCTGGATCGCCTCCTGGCCGATGCGCGGCGTGAGGCCGGCCGCGCCGTAGCAGCCCATGATGATGTCATACAAACCCGGCGCGAGACGCCTCGGAAAGACGACGAGCGGCGCGGCGGCGAGATCGTGCAGATCGACGGGCGTATCGGCCCATTCGTCGGCGCCCTGCCCCAGGTCCTGCGCAGCATCGGCGGACATCGCAATGACGAGCGGCTCGCGCGCTACGGACACATACGAGAGCGACGTGGCATGGCGCGGCGGCAGCGGCGGAATTACCAGGCCCGCGTCGATGCGCCCGGCGACGAGTTCCTCGATCTGCACGTCGCTCGTCGCCTCGGTGAGTTGCAGCCGCACGCCGGGATAGCGCGCGCCGAACTCGCGCAGCAGCGCCGGCAAAAGGCCGTAATCGGCGGTGGAGACGAACGCGAGTGACAGCACGCCCGCCTCGCCGCGCGCGAGCGATTGCGCGAGCGGACGCAGCGCATCGGCGCTTGCAAGCAGGCGGCGGACTTCCGGCAGCAGGTCCTTGCCGACGGGCGTCAGCTCCACGGTCCGTTTCGTGCGCACGAAAAGCGCGACGCCGAGCGCGTCTTCCAGCGCGCGGATCGCCTGCGAGAGCGGCGGCTGCGTCATCGCGAGACGCGCGGCGGCGCGACCGAAGTGCATCTCTTCGGCGACCGTTACGAAGTAGCGCAACAGACGCAGTTCGATGGGCGGGTTTCTCTGCTCCATTGATATTTTTTGCGACCTAATAAGCCCTGAATAATATATTGGACAGACACATCGCAGGGGTTGCATGCTTGCTGCACTAGAGCAAAAACGTCCCCTCACGGAGCACATCATGGCCTTCAATCGTCGCTCGAAGCACATCACCCAGGGCGTCGCGCGTTCGCCCAATCGTTCGATGTATTACGCGCTCGGCTACAAGGAAGAAGACTTCGACAAGCCGATGATCGGCGTCGCGAACGGGCACTCGACCATCACGCCGTGCAACGCGGGCCTGCAGCGCCTCGCGGATGCCGCCGTCGAATCGATCAAAAAGTCGGATGCGAACCCGCAGATTTTCGGCACGCCGACGATCTCCGACGGCATGTCGATGGGCACCGAAGGCATGAAGTACTCGCTCGTGTCGCGCGAGGTGATCGCGGACTGCGTCGAAACCGCGGTGCAGGGCCAGTGGATGGACGGCGTCGTCGTGATCGGCGGTTGCGACAAGAACATGCCGGGCGGCATGATCGGCATGGCGCGCATGAACGTGCCGTCGATCTACGTGTACGGCGGCACGATCCGCCCTGGCAACTGGAAGGGCAAGGATCTGACGATCGTGTCGTCGTTCGAGGCGGTCGGCGAATTCACGGCGGGCCGCATGTCGGAAGAGGACTTCAAGGGCGTCGAAAAAAACGCGTGCCCGACGACCGGCTCGTGCGGCGGAATGTACACGGCGAACACGATGAGCTCGTCGTTCGAGGCGCTCGGCATGTCGCTGATGTACTCGTCGACGATGGCGAATCCCGATCAGGAGAAGATCGACTCAGCCGCGGAATCGGCGCGCGTGCTCGTCGAGGCGGTGAAGAAGGATTTGAAGCCGCGCGACATCATCACGAAGAAGTCGATCGAAAACGCAGTCGCGCTGATCATGGCGACGGGCGGCTCGACCAACGCCGTGCTGCACTATCTGGCGATCGCACATGCGGCGGAAGTGGAATGGAGCATCGACGACTTCGAGCGCATGCGCAAGAAAGTGCCGGTCATCTGCGATCTGAAGCCGTCGGGCCAGTACGTCGCCACCGATCTGCACAAGGCCGGCGGCATCCCGCAAGTGCTGAGGATCCTGCTCGACGCAGGCCTTCTGCACGGCGACTGCATGACGATCACGGGGCGCACGATCGCGGAAGAACTGAAGGACGTGCCGGGCAAACCGCGCGCGGATCAGAAGGTCATCTTCCCGATCGAACAGGCGCTTTACAAGGAAGGGCATCTGGCGATCCTGCGCGGTAATCTCGCGGAGGACGGCGCGGTCGCGAAGATCACGGGCCTGAAGAATCCGGTCATCACCGGCCCCGCGCGCGTATTCAACGACGAGCAAAGCGCGATGGACGCGATCCTCGCCGACAAGATCAAGGCTGGCGATATTCTCGTGCTGCGCTATCTCGGCCCGGTCGGCGGCCCGGGCATGCCGGAGATGCTCGCGCCGACATCGGCGATCATCGGCAAGGGGCTGGGAGAATCGGTCGGCTTCATCACGGACGGGCGCTTCTCGGGCGGCACGTGGGGGATGGTGGTCGGCCATGTGGCGCCGGAAGCTTACGCGGGCGGCACCATCGCGCTCGTGCAGGAAGGCGATTCGATCACGATCGACGCGCACAAGCTGCTATTGCAACTGAACGTGGAGGATGCGGAACTCGCGCGCCGCCGCGCCGCGTGGAAGCAGCCCGCGCCGAAGTACACCCGCGGCGTGCTGGCGAAGTTCGCGGCGCTTGCGCAGCCGGCTAACAAGGGCGCGGTGACGGGGTGAATCGGGCGTGACCGGATTGAAGAAGGGGCGCGCGTGCGCCCCTTTGTTTCGTGTGCCGTATGCGCGTTACACCGCGCTCATTCGCCGCGCTGCCGCCGCAACTCATCCTCGACCGCGTCGCGCACCCATTCGCTCATGCGGCCTTCCAGCGCCATCGCGACTTCGCGCGTGATCGCCGAAACGAGTTGCGTCGATTGCTCACGCAGCACTTCGCGGCAGCGCTCTTCGATCAGCGCGCGCGCATCGCCCGTCAGGAAAGTCGTGAAGCGGCCGTTCAGCCGCTCGGCGATCCGCTGCGCATCGTATTCGATCGCGGCTTCATCGGCGGCGCGCGCGCGCGCGTACTCGGGCTTGCCGGGCACGACGACATCGGTCAGAACGGGGATGGACGAATCGAAGGATTCGGGCTTGTCGGTCATGTTCAAAGGTCTCCTGTCGACCAGCGTTCGCGCATCGGCGCTGATTCCGATCTATTGCGAACCGCCATTTCTCAGCAGAGCTTAGTGCAGCAGAGGCGCGGCCTCTGTGCGCTCAACCGCCCTGATTGTGCGTCTCGATGACATAGCCGCGATCGCGATAGAAGCGATACCGCTCACGGCCCGCAGCGAGTTCATCGCCCTCGCTGCCGACGATCTCCACGAGCCGCTCGAAACGCGCGAACTGCGCAGGCACCGGCGCGCCGAGATTCACGAGCACCTGATGATGCGGCGCTTCGTCCAGATTCGACGTGAGCACGACGGGCGTGTCGTCCGCGAGCGGGCTCTGCGCCATGCAGTGCGGCACGAACTCGAGCGGCTGGAAGCTCCACAACTGCTCGTCGAACGCGGCGAGGCGCTGCGGTTCGGCGAGCACGACGAGCGGCTTGCCGCTGAGGTACGCCTTGCGCGCGAGGCGGCAGGCGTACGCGAGCGGATCGCCGACATTCGTATGAAAGTCGATGCGCGTCATGCCTGCTTCAAGCGCCCGCGCGATCGATCAGGAACTGCGAGAGCAGCGGCACGGGACGGCCCGTCGCGCCCTTCGCGGCGCCGCTCTTCCAGGCGGTTCCGGCGATATCGAGGTGTGCCCACGGATAAGCCGTCGCAAAGCGCGACAGGAAGCACGCCGCCGTCACGCTGCCCGCCGGCCGCCCGCCGATATTCGCGACATCCGCGAAATTCGACTTGAGCTGATCCTGGTATTCGTCGTCGAGCGGCAGGCGCCAGGCCGGATCGACCGCCTCGCGCGACGCGTCGAGCAGTTCGCCCGCGAGCGCATCGTCCTTCGAGAAGAGGCCCGTGTTGTGGTGACCCAGCGCGATGATGCACGCGCCCGTCAACGTCGCGATATCGACCACGGCGGCGGGCTTGAAGCGCTCCGCGTACGTCAGCGCGTCGCACAGGATGAGGCGGCCTTCGGCGTCGGTGTTGAGCACTTCGATCGTCGTGCCGTTCATCGCCGTGATGATGTCGCCCGGCTTCACCGCGTTGCCCGCGGGCATGTTCTCGCAGGTCGGGATCACGCCGATCACGTTGAGCTTCAGACCCATTTCGGCAACGGCGCGCATCGTGCCGAACACCGAGCCCGCGCCGCACATGTCGTATTTCATCTCGTCCATCGCCTCGCCCGGCTTGATCGAGATGCCGCCCGAATCGAACGTGATGCCCTTGCCGACCAGCACGACCGGCGCGTTCTTGCCCTTCGCGGCCGCACCCGCGCCCTGGTACTGCATGACGATGAATTGCGGCGGCTCGATCGAGCCTTTCGCGACCGACAGGAACGAGCCCATGTTGAGCGCTTCGATCTGCTTCTGGCCGAGCACTTCGACCTTCAGCTTGAAGTCGCGGCCGAGCTTCTTCGCCGTCTGGCCGAGATAGGTCGGCGTGCAGACGTTCGGCGGCAGATTGCCGAGATCGCGCGTGAGATCCATGCCGTTCGCAATCGCGACGCCCTGCTTCAGCGCGACCTTGGCGGCTTTCTCGTCGGCGGAATCGATGCTGAACACGACCTTCTTGAGCGAGCGCGCGCCGTTGTCGGGCTTGCTCTTCATCTGCGTGAACTTGTAGGTCAGCTCGCGCAGCGCGAGGATCGCGGCGCGCACGGCCCAGTCGCCGGTGCGTTCCTGGATCGGCAGTTGCGCGAGCGTGAACGTCGCCTGACCGATCTTCGAGCCGAGCACCACGCGCCATGCGGCGCGCACGGCTTCGCCATAGGCTTTCTGATTGAAGGCGTCCTGCTTGCCGAGACCGACGAGCAGCACGCGCGATGCGCCGATGCCGGTGACTTCGGGCACCATCAAGGTCGTGCCCGCGCGGCCGCTCATGTCGCCGGCTTTGACCACGCGCGAGATCAGGCCTTTGGTCGCGACGTCCATGTCGCGTGCGGCGCCCGTGAGAGTCTGTGCTTCGAAGATGCCGAGCACGATGACATCCGACTTCCCGGTAAGGAAACCATTTGCCTCGCCTTTGCTCCAATCACAGGCTTTTATGCTAAAGTCCATCGCGCTTATCCTCGGATAAAATCTTGGCTGAAGGATGAAAGCCGCAATTATCCGCTATTTTTTCCGCGGCGGTCACAGGCAGGCGGCGTGAGGGTAAGCGAATACCCTTCCCGTAAGCCACGAGATGCGCGCCAGATTTCCGCATCCCCGCCGGCTCCAAGCAAAAATTCAATGATCTTCGAACGCTCCCTGCAGCGCGAACTCGCGTACACGGCCGGCGCCGTGTTCATGGTGCTGCTCACGATCATGCTCACGACGATGATGATCCGCATCGTCGGCTTCGCGGCGCAAGGTCAGATCGACCCGAAAGACGTCGTCGTGCTGATTGGGCTCACCGTCATCGGTTATCTCGCGGTCATGCTGATCGTGACGCTGTTCGTCTCCATTCTGTTCGTGCTCACGCGCTGGTATCGCGACTCGGAAATGGTCGTGTGGCTCGCATCGGGCGTCAGTCAGACACAGCTCATCAAGCCGATCGCCGTGTTCTCCACGCCGATCATCATCCTCATCATGTTCTTCGCGTTCGTCGGCTGGCCGTGGTCGAACCAGCAGAGCAAGCTCATCAAGCAGCGCTTTCAGCAGCGCGATGAAGTGTCGCTGCTCGCGCCGGGGCAGTTCCGCGAATCGCCGTCGAGCCATCGTGTGTTCTTCATCGAGAAGATGTCGCCGGATCAGGGCCACGTCGAGAATGTGTTCGTGACGAGCACGGAAGGCGGCAAGGTCAACGTGATCGTCTCGAAGAACGGTCACACGGAAACGCGCCCCGACGGCGACCGCTTCATCGTGCTCGACAACGGCCGCCGATACGACGGCGAACCCGGCCAGCCAAACTTCCGCATCATGGAGTTCGAGCGTTACGGTGTGAAGATAATGAGTCGCCAGGTCGTGAATACGCCGACCACAACGGGCATCTACACGCCGGATCTGCTCGCCAATCCGACGAAGGAAAATCTCGCCGAATTCGCGTGGCGCATGGGACTGCCGCTCATCGCCATCAACCTGATGCTGCTCGCCATCCCGCTTTCGTATCAGAACCCGCGCCGCAGCCGCACGATCAATCTCGTGATGGCGGTGCTGATCTACCTGACGTATTCGAACCTGCTGAACGTCGTGCAATCGTGGATCGAGCAGGGCAAGCTGTCGTTCGGCGTGGGTATCGTCGGGCTGCACATCGTCGTTGGGGCGCTCGTCGCGTTCATCTTCTGGCTGCGGATTCGCAACCGGCCGCTCTTCAAGCTCCCGTCGCTGTCGAAGGGGGCCTGACGCGATGCGCATCTACGAACGATATTTCGCGCGCCAGATTTATCTCGCGTTCATCTTCATTCTGTTCGCGTTCTCGGGCCTGTTCTTCTTCTTCGACCTGATCAACGAACTGAACACGGTCGGGCACGGCAACTACAAGTTCACGCTCGCGGTGCTGCGCGTCGCGCTGCAGACGCCTTCGCGCTTCTACGAGATCATTCCGGTCGCCGCGCTCATTTCGGCCATCTACGTGTTCGCGCAGATGGCGGCGGCTTCGGAGTTCACGATCTTTCGCGTCTCGGGACTCTCGACCGCCGCCGCCCTGCGCTCGCTCCTGAAGATCGGCATCCCGCTCGTGCTCGTCACGTATCTCATCGGCGAAGTGGTCGGGCCTTACACGGACCAGTTGTCCGAGCGCGTGCGGCTGGAGGCGCTCGGGTCGTCCGTGTCGTCGAATTTTCAGTCGGGCGTGTGGGTGAAGGACACCCTGACGGCGAAAGAGAACGGCGAGCAGGTCACGCGCTTCGTCAACGTCGGCACATTGAATCCCGACACGACGATCGCCAACGTGCGCATCTACGAGTTCGATTCGAAGTTCCGGCTGACGAATGTGCGCATTGCGAAAAGCGGCGTGTACCAGCCGCCGGGTCACTGGAAGCTCACGGGCGTCACCGACACGCAACTGAACGATGCGCCGCCGCAGGCGGTCAACCCCGGCGACACGCTGAACCCGGTCTATCGCGCGACGCAAACAACGCTGCCCGAGTATTCGTTGCGTTCGGAGCTGACACCACAGATTCTGTCCGTGTTGCTGGTGTCGCCGGATCGGATGTCGATGTTCAATCTGTTCCGCTATATCCAGCATCTGACGGAGAATCATCAGGATGCACAGCGGTATCAGATCGCGTTCTGGCGCAAGATCCTTTATCCGTTCGCGGTGTTCGTGATGCTGATTCTGTCGCTGCCGTTCGCGTATCTGCATACGCGCGCGGGCGTGGTCGGCGTGAAGGTGTTCGGCGGCATCATGATCGGCATGAGCTTTCAGCTGTTCAACACGCTGTTTTCGCATATCGGCAATCTGAACACGTGGCCCGCGCCGATCACCGCGGCGGCGCCCGCCCTCGCCTATCTCGCGATCGGGCTCGTGGGCCTCAAGTGGGTGGAGCGGCACTGACGTTTCCTGCGAGGAGCGCGCAATGAAGACGCACGGCATCATCCTGTTCGGTCACGGCGCGCGCGATCCGCGTTGGGCCGAGCCGTTCGAACGGCTTGCCGCGAAGTTGCGCGGCGCGCGTGACGAACCGGTTTCGCTGGCTTTTCTCGAGTTGATGTCGCCGGATCTGCCTGCTGCGGTCGATCAGCTAGCCGCCGATGGCTGCAATGCGATTACCGTGGTGCCGGTGTTCTTCGGGCAAGGCGGGCATGTGAGAAGGGATTTACCGGAAATCGTCGACAGGTGCCAGGCGGCGCATCCGGATGTCGTCATTGCCTGCGCGACGGCCGTCGGGGAGGACGACGCGGTGCTGGATGCGGTGGCGCAGTATTGTTTGCGGCAGGTTGCCCGGTAGTTCATCGTTGGCCGTTCGGCTATCGCGGTTCAAAAAAAAACGCACCGTCTCCGGTGCGCTCTTTGCTTATGGGCCGATCGAACCGACATCAAGCCGCCGCCTGCATCCCCTTCAAATGCACCTTCGGCTTCGCCGATGCACGCTCGCGAAACGCCTCGCCGATCATCAGCAAACTCGGCTGCGACGGATCCAGCCATTCCTGCGCCTCGCCCAGCGCCATGCGCGCCAGCGTCATTGTCAGCGTGCGCTCACGCGGCGTGCTGCATGCCTCGACGATCGCCACCGGCGTCGAGCCCGGGCGGCCCGCGTCGATCAACTGCTGCGCGATATCCGGCGCGCTGTCGCGGCCCATATAGAACACGAGCGAATCCGCCTTTGCCTGCTCGCGGATCTCATCGCTGTCGGGGGCGCGCGAATGAGTCGCCATCGCGACGCTGCGCGCCACGCCGCGCAAGGTCAGCGAACGCTTGAGCGTCGCGGCGCTCGCGAGCGCCGCCGTAATGCCCGGCACCACTTCGAACTCGATGCCGGCCCCTTCGAGCGCGCGCATTTCCTCGTCGGCGCGACCGAAGAGCATCGGATCGCCGCCCTTCAGACGCACGACGATGCCGTGCTCCAGCGCCGCATCGACGATTTGCTTGTTGATGAAGTGCTGGGCCGTCGAGCGCTGTCCACAGCGCTTGCCGACGGCAATCTTCTTCGCGTTCGGCGCGTAATCCAGCATCGCCGGTTCCACGAGCGCGTCGTGCAAGACGACATCCGCCTGCTCCAGCAAACGCATGCCGCGCACGGTGATGAGATCCGCCGCGCCCGGTCCCGCTCCGATCAGATAGACCTTACCCATAGCTTTCATCGATCAACTCGTGTGCTCAGATGGCTCATGCAGAGATTGCACGAATCATACCGGCCGCGACCGTGTGATGCGTCGCTTCGTCGATCAACACGAACGCGCCGGTTCCCTGATGCGTATCGTACTCGTCCGCGACGATCGGCTTTTGCAGCGTGAGCGCCACGCGGCCGATATCGTTCATCGCAAGCGTAGTGCGATCGACCGAATGCGACAGCGTATGCACATCCAGCACCTGCTTCACCGCGCCGACGCGCGCGAACACCGTGTTGGTCGTCTGCTTCAGCAGGTACTTGCGCTGCGGCGAGAGCGGCTCTTCGTCGAACCAGCAGATGTCCGCTTCGAGCTTCTTCGCCGGTTCGACCCTGTGCGCCGCGTTGGCCACATTGGGAACGAAGGTGTCGCCGCGCGACACGTCGACGTCCTCCGTCAGGCGAATGGTCACCGTCTGGCCCGCAAACGCGCGATCGACGGGCGCCACGCCGCCCGGCACCGGCGCGATGATCTCGGCGACGGTCGCTTCACGATTGGCCGGCAGCACGAGAATCGCATCGCCGACGCGCACTTCGCCCGCCTCGACACGGCCCATGTAGCCGCGGAAATCGTCGGCCTGCGAGCCGTCCTGACGCGCGACCCACTGCACCGGGAAGCGCAGCGCCTGATCGTTCGGCTGCGCGACCGGCAGCGACTCGAGCAGATCGAGCAGCGGTTCGCCCGCATACCACGGCATGCGCTCGCTCGCCGTCACGATGTTGTCGCCCTTGAGCGCCGACACGGGCACGAAGCGCACATTCGACAGACCGAGCTGATGCGCGAGCGTGACATACGCATCGCGGATCTCGTTGAAACGCGCTTCGCTGTAATCGACCAGATCCATCTTGTTGATCGCGACGATCGCGTGCTGCAGGCCGAGCAGCTTGACGATCGCGCTATGGCGCTTCGTCTGCGGCAACAGTTGCGCGACGCCGTTCTCGAAGGTGACGCGCGTGGCGTCGACGAGAATGATCGCGGCATGCGCCGTCGATGCGCCCGTCACCATGTTGCGCGTGTACTGCTCGTGGCCCGGCGTATCGGCAATGATGAATTTGCGCTTGGCGGTCGCGAAATAGCGGTACGCGACGTCGATGGTGATGCCCTGCTCGCGCTCGGCTTCCAGCCCGTCCGTCAACAGAGACAGATCGATTTCATCGCCCACCGTGCGCTTGTTCTTCGCGCGCGAAATCGCGGACAACTGGTCCGACAGCACAGCCTTGCTGTCGTACAGCAGACGGCCGATCAGCGTGCTCTTGCCGTCGTCGACGCTGCCCGCCGTGATGAAGCGCAACACGCCCAGGTCTTCAGCTTGATAGATGCTCATGATTCTTTCGTTCCTCGGGGCGTGTGGCTTAGAAATAACCTTGCTTCTTGCGCTGTTCCATCGCGGCTTCGGATGCCTGGTCGTCCATGCGCGTCGCGCCGCGCTCGGTGATTTCCGTCACGGCGGTTTCGGCGATGATCTTCTCGACATCGTCGGCATCGCTCGCGACCGGGCACGTGCAACTGATGTCGCCGACCGTACGGAAGCGCACCTGCGCGATCTCGGCGGCCTCGCCCTCACGCACCGGCGTCAACGGCGTCACCGGCACGAGCAGGCCGTTGCGGCGCACGATCTCGCGCTCATGCGCGTAGTAGATCGACGGCAGTTCGAGCTTCTCGCGGGCGATGTATTGCCACACGTCGAGTTCGGTCCAGTTCGAGATCGGGAACACGCGCAGATGCTCGCCCGCATGCAGCCGCGCGTTATAGATGCTCCACAGTTCCGGGCGCTGGGCCTTCGGGTCCCACTGGCCGAATTCGTCGCGGAACGAGAAGATGCGCTCCTTCGCACGCGCCTTCTCTTCGTCGCGGCGCGCACCGCCGATCATCGCCGTGTAGCCGTATTCCTCGATGGTTTCGAGCAGCGTCACCGCTTGCGCGGCGTTGCGCGAATCCGTCTCGCGGCGCAGGCGCACGGTGCCCTTTTTGATCGAATCCTCGACATGGCCGACAACCAGTTCCGCGCCGATTTCCGCCGCGCGGCGATCGCGGAAGTCGATCACTTCCTGGAAGTTGTGACCCGTGTCGATATGAACCAGCGGGAACGGCAACTGAGTCTTGCGGCCCGCGCCGAGACCGAACGCCTTGAGCGCGAGATGCAGCACGACGACCGAATCCTTGCCGCCCGAAAACAGGAGCGCGGGCTTGCTGCATTCCGCGACAAGTTCGCGAATGATGTGGATCGACTCGGCTTCGAGCCAGTCCAGGTGATCCATGCGGGTCGCCTTGTTGGCGATCGGTGCGGTGACGGTTGAGTCGAGCGTCGTGCTCATGTTCGTCGATCCTTTTTTATGCAGCGTCATGCAGTTTCCACGGCGACGATGCGTTCAATGACAGGGGGTGATGCGGCGTCTTGCGCGCCTTAAATCGTCGAGCTCGGAGCTTCCTCGACGATCTTGATGTTCGTGATGTGCAGGCCGCATTCCTTCGTATCGCGCGATTCCCACCACCAGCGGCCCGCCCGGCTGTCTTCGCCGGGGCGCACCGCGCGCGTGCAGGGCTCGCAGCCGATGCTCGGATAACCGCGCGCATGCAGCGGATTCACCGGGACATCGAAGGCCTTCAGGTAATCCCACACATCCGTTTCGGTCCAGTCCGCGAGCGGATTGAACTTCGCGATGCCGCGCGGCGCGTCGTGCTCTTCCTCGTGCAGCTCGGCGCGCGTCACCGACTGCTCGCGACGCTGGCCCGTCACCCACGCGGACACATCCGACAGCGCGCGATTGAGCGGCTCGACCTTACGGATATGGCAGCAGCCCTTGCGCAGATCAATGCTTTCGTAAAACGCGTTCAGGCCATGATCGCGCACGTAGGTGTCGACCGCGTCCTGCTGCGGATGGAACTGCTCGATGTCGTAGCCGTAGCGTGCCTTCACGGTGTCGAGCATGCCGAGCGTTTCCGCATGCAGGCGGCCCGTGTTCAGCGAGAAGATGCCAATCTTCACACCGCGCGACAGAATGGCGTGCGTGAGCACCATGTCTTCGGCGGCGAGGCTGCTGGCTAGCTTGACGCGTTCGTGGCGTGCTGCGATGGAATCGAGCAGCGCATCGAGGCGTTCAACCTTGGCTTGCAATTCTGGCGTCATGCATCAGGCTCCAAGCGCTGCCACGAGTGCCGCGCGACGGCGGAACAGCGGTTCGAGATTGTCGGTCGCGCCCTGGTACAGCTCGGTGAACTCGTTGAACGCGTTCAGCGCGTCGTTGATGTCCTTGTCCGCGCGCACCGCGAATGCGTCGAAGCCGCAACGCGAATGGAACAGCACCTGGTCGCGCAGCACGTCGCCGATCGCGCGCAGCTCGCCCGTCCACTGATAACGCTCGCGCAGCAGACGGCCGATGGAGAAGCCGCGGCCATCGCGGAACACCGGGAAGTCGACCGCGATCACGGAAAGCTGGCCGAAGTCCGGCGCGAGATCGGCGGGTTCATCATCCGGCGCGAGCCAGACGCCGATGTCTTCCTTCGGGCGCGATGCGACGATTGCCGACTTGTGCTCCTTCCACAGCGCGAACGGCACGATGACCTTGCCGGCGGGCAGCGCATCGACAGCGGGCAACGCGCCGTCTTCGGCGGCACGCACGACGGTGAAATGGTCTTCGACGACGGCGCGGTTCTTGATGATCAACGTCATTTGAAATCCTTAAGCGTGAGCCTGGCGCGATGCGTACACGCGCTCCTTGAACGGCGCCATGCCGATGCGGCCGAACGTCTCGATGAAGCGCTCGCCTTCGATGCGGTTGTCGACGAACGTGTCGATCACTTGCGAGATCACATCGGGCATCTCTTCGGCCGAGAACGACGGGCCGATCACCTTGCCGAGATGCGCGCCGGTCGCGCCCGAGCTTTGCTCGCCGCCGAGCGTCACCTGATACCACTCCGAGCCGTCCTTATCGACGCCCAGAATGCCGATGTTGCCGACGTGGTGATGACCGCACGCGTTGATGCAGCCTGAAATGTTCAGCGACAGGTCGCCGAGATCGTGCACGTAGTCGAGATCGTTGAAACGGTCTTGAATCGCGAGCGCAATCGGGATCGACTTCGCGTTCGCGAGCGAGCAAAAGTCGCCGCCCGGGCACGCGATGATGTCGGTCAGAAGGCCGATGTTCGCGGTCGCGAAACCGAGCGCCTTCGCGCGTTCCCACACGGTGTACAGGTCGCGCTTCTTCACGTTCGCGAGAATCAGGTTCTGCTCGTGCGACACGCGGATTTCACCGAACGAGAATTCGTCGGCGAGCGTGGCGACGTCGGCCATCTGCTTGTCGGTGGCGTCGCCCGGCGCGATGTGACGCTGCTTCAGCGACAGCGTCACCGCCGCATAGCCCGGTACCTTGTGCGGACGCACGTTACGCTCGACCCAGCGCGCGAACGGCTTGTCCTCGATCAGATGCTTTTCGAACGAAGCGTCCGTGTCCGCCAACTTTTCGTAGGCAGGCGGCGCGAAGAACGTCGACACGCGATCGACTTCTTCCTGCGTGAGCGTCGAGGGGCCGTCCTTCAGATGCTGCCACTCTTCCTCGACCTGCTTCGAGAACTTCTCCGGCGACAGCGCCTTCACGAGAATCTTGATGCGCGCCTTGTACATGTTGTCGCGGCGGCCGTAGCGGTTGTACACGCGCAGCACGGCTTCGCAATACGTGATCAAGTGTTGCCACGGCAGATCGCGCTTGATGATCGCGCCGACGATCGGCGTGCGGCCGAGACCGCCGCCCGCGAGGATGTCCATCACGACTTCGCCCTGCGCGTTCTTCTTCAGATACACGCCGAGGTCGTGGACCTGCACGGCCGCGCGATCTTCCGCCGAACCGTTCACGGCGATCTTGAACTTGCGCGGCAACCACGCGAATTCCGGATGGAACGTGGACCACTGGCGCAGGATTTCCGACCACGGACGCGGATCGACCTGCTCGTCGGGCGCGACGCCGGCGAACTGGTCGGCCGTGATGTTGCGAATGCAATTGCCCGAGGTCTGGATCGCGTGCATCTGCACCGAGGCGAGCTTGCGCAGGATTTCCGGCGTCTCTTCGAGCTCGACCCAGTTGAACTGGATGTTCGTGCGCGTCGAGAAGTGGCCGTAGCCGCGGTCGTGCTCGCGCGCGATGGTGGCGAGCATGCGGAGCTGGTCGCTGCGCAGGTTGCCGTACGGAATCGCGATGCGGTGCATGTACGCGTGACGCTGCATGTAGAGGCCGTTTTGCAGGCGCAGCGGACGGAATTCCTCTTCGGTCAATTCGCCCGACAGTCGGCGGCGGACCTGGTCAGCGTACTGCGCGACACGTTCGTCGACGATGCGTTGGTCGATCTGATCGTATTGGTACATTCGGGGGCCCCAAGTTCTTGTAAAGGCGCCGCGTCCTAGGTTACGCAGCGCGTCTCGTCCATCGAATACCCATTGAGTCGCTGTCGCGAGCGTCGTTCAGACGAAACGCTCATTTGCTTATGACAGATAGAGATATGGATATTGGAAAAATTGGACTGATAGTAAAGAACCTGCTATATATTGCAAACGACTGAAAAATTACTTTGATATGCGGTTGAGTTATAAATGAATCTGCATCAGTTCCGCTTCGTGCGCGAGGCCGTCCGGCAGAATTTCAATCTGACGGAAGCCGCGAAGGCACTGTATACATCCCAGCCGGGCGTCTCGAAGGCGATCATCGAGCTGGAGGACGAACTGGGCGTCGAAATCTTCACGCGCCACGGCAAGCGCGTGCGCTCGCTGACGGAGCCGGGCCGCATCATCCTCGCGTCGGTCGAGAAAATATTGCAGGAAGTCGAGAGCCTTAAGCGCGTCGGCAAGGATTACGCGGCGCAGGACCAGGGCAATCTCGTCATCGCCGCCACGCATACGCAGGCGCGCTACTCGCTGCCATCGGCAATTGCGGAGTTCAAGAAGCGCTTTCCCAAGGTCCACCTTTCGATTCTGCAAGGCAGCCCCACGCAGGTCGCGGAGATGGTCATCCACGATCAGGCGGATATCGCCATCGCGACCGAGGCAATCGCCAACTATAAAGAGCTGATTTCGCTGCCATGCTTCCAGTGGCAACACCTCGCCGTCATGCTGCCGGACCATCCGCTGCTCGAGCGCAAGACGCTCACGCTCGACGACCTCGCGCAATATCCGATCATCACCTACGAAGCGTCGTTCGCCGGGCGCACGAAGATCAATCAGGCGTTCGCGCGACGCAACCTGACGCCGGATGTCGTGCTCGAGGCCATCGACGCCGACGTGATCAAGACTTACGTCGAGCTGGGGCTCGGCGTCGGGATCCTGGCCGATATCGCGTTCAATCCGGAGCGCGACAAACATCTGCGCGCGATGCCCGTCGGCCATCTGTTCGGCACGAACGTCACGCGTCTCGCGCTGAAACAGGGCGCGTATCTGCGCAGCTATGTGTATACGCTCGTCGAATTGCTGTCGCCGTCGCTGAACCGCAAGTTGATCGAGCAGGCGCTTTCCGGCGAGCACGAGAGTTACGAGCTCTGAATAAAATGGCGGCGCACGCTGCCTCAAAAAATTCCCTCCCTTGGAGACCTTTCCGATGATGCTGTCGAAGTTCACGCGCCGGCTTGCCGCCGGCGTCGTCTTGTCCGTAATCGCGGCGGCCGCGCACGCCCAACTGAAAGTCGGCATCGACCTGTCGAGCACCGGCCCCGCCGCCGCGATCGGCATCACGAGCAAGAATGCGATGCTGATGTGGCCGAAAACCATCGCCGGGCAGAACGCGGAGTACATCATTCTGGACGACGGCTCGGACCCGGGCGCGGCCGTGCGCAACATCCGCAAGCTCATCAGCGAGGATCATGTCGACGTGATCGTCGGGCCGAACATCACGCCTGCCGCCCTTGCCGCGCTCGATCCCGTCGCCGAATCGGAAACGCCGATGATTACGCTGATCGGCTCGGCTTCGGTCGTGGAACCGCAGGAAGGCAAGAAGGTGTGGGCATTCAAGATGGCGCAGACCGACCGCGCGATGGCCGACGTGATGACGCGATACATGGCCAATCACGGCGTGAAGACGGTCGGTTTCATCGGTTTCGCGGACAGCTACGGCGATAGCTGGCTCAACGAGTTCACCAAGTTCGCCGATCTCCGGCATATCAAGATTGTCGCGAGCGAGCGCTTCAACCGGACCGATGCGAGCGTCACCGGCCAGATTCTGAAGCTCATGTCCGCGAAGCCGGACGCGGTGCTGATCGCGGGCGCGGGCACGCCCACGGTGCTGCCTCAGCGCACGCTCGTCGAGCGCGGCTACAAGGGCGCGATCTATCAGACGCATGGCATAGCGACGCCCGAGTTCATCAAGCTCGGCGGCAAGGATGTCGAAGGCACGCTGTTTCCGACGCAGCCGGTCGTCGTCGCCCGGACGCTGCCGGCGGATCATCCGTCGAAAAAGGCCGCGCTCGCGTTCGTGAACGCCTACGAGGAAAAATACGGAAAAGGCACAGTCACGCAATTCGCGGGCGATGCGGCCGGCGTCTATCCGCGTCTGCAGGATGCGGTGGCGCGCGCGCTTCACACGGCCAAGCCGGGCACGAAGGAGTTTCGCGTCGCGCTGCGCTCGGAACTGGAGCACGCGCATGAGCTCGTCGTGCCGAACGGCGTCGTGAATACGAGCGCGACGGATCACGTCGGTCTGGATCAGCGCGCGAGCGTGATGGGCGTGATCACGAACGGTGCGTTCACGTATCTCGCTCAGTAATTTCCCAGCTTGGGAACACGCCGCCGATGCTGCTTGCCGGCGGCGACGTTTTCGGTCATAATCGCCGACTCGATTGGCTCGTTGCTGGCGACGTGTTGCTACGAGTCGATCAAGGCCCAGGTGGTGAAATTGGTAGACGCAGGGGACTCAAAATCCCCCGCCGCAAGGCGTGCCGGTTCGATTCCGGCCCTGGGCACCAGAATTCATGCAAAAGCCGCTCCGAAGTGAGCGGCTTTTTTGCGTTTGGGGCGGACGTGTTCCTGTTCCTATACGTACTTCAAGATCACGCCGCAATGACGTATCCGCGTCGGCCTCGTTGTTACTCGACGCCCGAGCGCCCTTCCGCCTCCTTGACGAAATTGCGAAACAGCCAGTCGACCACGACCGGTACGCCAAATCTCGCGAACGCGCACGCAACCACGACCGGCCAATATTCCCGGAAAAATCCCAGAACGAAGTTCACCATCTCGCCACCCTAGCCTTGCTTTCATTCAACGCAACTGAAAATAGGTAGTAGACCAAAGAATCCCACAGCGGATGAAACGGCAAGATCTCTCTGACCTCTTCACTAAACGAAGCCACGAGCAAGTGTATCCATGGAAGCACGCCAATCAGAGAGGCGAACATTCGCAGATACGCGATAAATATCGCCTGACCGATTCGTTGCGTGGACATCCAGAACTCGCCGCGCATCTCCCCCGCAGCACGGCCAGCGCAAACGATCTCGCCCATGAACAGCGGCAGTCCGACGATCAACTGCCGCGCCGTCGCGTCGAAGCCGTTCGATCGCATTGTCATCATCCTTTTCGTAGCTGATGACACACAATTTCGCCCGCGCAAACATTTGCGGGAAGTCGTCCGGATGGCTATCTCGTGTTCGGACGTCGAAACCGTTTCTCTCCAACGTCACGATTCGCGAATGTGCGCAATCGCGTAGACGCACCTCACCGCGCGCCGTAAGAATACCTTCCATCGGCATTCGGAATCCCGCCGCGGGGAACATCACGGGATGCTCGCTCGCGCAGCGCGCCCGCATTTCGGGTGGCTTAGGACTATCTCGATGTCGTAACCCGCTCGCGCGATGCGTCGAGCCATAACTCGAAGAAGGGTGCGACATGAATCGACCTGAATACTCGCTGTCGCTCGACTCCGTCATCTGCCAGCGCTGCAACACCGTTTCGCCAGCCGAAGAAGAGACTTGCCCATCCTGCGGCGCCGATCGTCAGGGCGCGATTTTCACGAGCCGCACGGAAACCCGCGGGAGCGTGCCGGTGCCCGCGCAACTCGACATCGTCGATTGGGATGACAGCCACTGGCTGCAGCGCCTCGTGCGCCGCAGGATGTTGACGTCGTATCCGAACTTCATCGAACCCGGCGATTTGCAGGAGCAGCGGCGCAAGTCCGCACACACGGCCATCGCCGTGCTGGTCGGCGGAGTGGTCGCGAGCATCGCGGTCGGCGCGTACTTTTATGCACGTCTGGACGACAACGCACCACCGCCGAGCGACGACCCCGGCATCAGCGTGGCTGGCTCGGTTCACGACCGCGCATCCGCCGCGCCTGGCGCCAACACTGCGCGACAGGCATCGCTGATGCGCTCCAAAGCGGACTCGACGAACGCGCAGGCCGTCACGCCCGCGTCATCGGCAAATCACGCGCGCGAAGAGCACGTGTCCGTCTCGCCAGGCGCTCCCGCGGCGGCGCATGCGACCACGGAAACCACGTCGGTCGCACCTCGCGTAGAACCTCGTGTGGCCGTCGCGAGCATGCCGGCATCGGTCAGTACGGTTGCCGCCGCCGCGCCTGCGAAGCCGCCGGTGCCCGCCGCGCCCGCCGCGCCCGCCGCACCCACGGCTCACGCCACGGCGAGCCCACCGTCGCCCGGCATCGCTCCAACGACTGCCGTAGCGTCGGCGAAGCCCGCCACCACGAACGCGACGACCAGCTCAGCCGCTGCGGCGGGCGCGTCGGTCGCTGCCGCTGCGCCGCCGATCAAACCATCGGCGCCGGTCGTCGCATCGACACAGAAACCGGAACCGCATGCCAGCACGACGCTGAGCGCAGCTATTCCCATCCCGGCAAAACCGTCGGCGCAAGCGCCCGCGCAAGCCACACCGGTCGCGCGCACGGCCGAGCCGCCTCGAAGTATCCCGGCGATCGCATCTGCCGAAAAACCCGCTGCACGCCCGGCTCAGCCCGCTGCGGAGCCGCTGCCCGCGGCCGTCGCGCGAAGCATCGCGGCGCTCCAGCAAGCGCTCGCCGCACGCGATCTCACCGCCGCGCGCCGTCACATGCGCGGCCTCTATGCAAGTGAGCCGCGCAGTCCGGAAATACAGCAGATCGCGGCCGAATTGTCGCGTCAGGAACGCGCACGCGACAGCGCAATGGCGAGCGCCCGCACGTGCGCCGCGAACATGGACCCGGCGTGCGCGTTGCGCAATGCGCGCCGCGCGGTGGCGCTCGACCCGCGCAACGGACAGACGCAGGCGACCCTGCGTCGTGCGCTCGCCGTGCAAAACGAGACCAATACCGAATACTTCCGGCAAGCCAGCGGCATACCGAAGCCGATCGTCCCGACGATGACCTTCGACGGCCGCTGGAGCGCGGGCAATCGGCATCCCGCGATGTCGGCCGATGACGACGATTCGCGCTACACGCCCTTCGGCCTCGGCGTGCCCGTGGTATCGAAGGGACGCAATGACGCGCACTGATGCACATCGACACAACCACACGGATTGCGAACGGAATAAGCCGCGAGGCACATCCGTTTAGAGGTGACGAACATACTGACGGCGGACCGCTGCCGAAGGAGTCACCATCATGCAAACCGGATTGTGGAGCCGCTTCGTCGTCTGCGCCGCCGCGGTCATGACCTTGACGGGCCTCGCCTCGTGCGGCGGCGGCTCGAACGACAACATGCCGGCGGCGACACGCTTCAAGATGTCGATCGTCGTATCCGATGGCGCCGTGCCCGCGCCGCACACGGACCCGAACCTGAGAAACGGCTGGGGCGTCGCGTTCAATCCGAACGGCTTCGTGTGGGTCGCCAACAACGGCACGCAGACGGCCACGCTGTATGACGGCAACGGCGTCGTGCAATCGCTGGTCGTCTCCATTCCCGCGACCGCGGCGGGTCCGGCCAATCCGACCGGAATCGTCTTCAACAAAGGACCGGACCTCACGCTCGCGCGCAACGGCAAGTCGGGCGTCGCCGCATTCATTTTCGCGGGCGAAGGCGGCTCGATCACCGCGTGGGCGCCCGCGGTCGACATGACGCACGCCTTCACCGCCGTCGATTCGAGCGCGTCGGGCGCGATCTACAAGGGACTTGCGATCGCCACCACGGCGGCGGGCGGGCACCGCCTCTATGCCACGGACTTCCATAACAACAAGATCGACGTTTTCGACGGCACGTTCACGAAGATCGTCGTGCCCGGCAACTTCGCGGACACGCAGATTCCGGCAGGCTTCGCGCCCTTCGGCATCCAGGCGATCGGCTCGAAGATCTTCGTCACCTACGCGAAGCAGGACAGCGACGCCGAGGACGACGTGCAGGGCGCGGGCCTGGGCTTCGTCGACGTGTTCGACATCGACGGCAATCTGATGCAACGCTTCGCGGCGAACGGGCCGCTGAATGCGCCGTGGGGCGTCGCGCAGGCCCCGGGCAACTTCGGCACCTTCAGCAACGACATCCTCGTCGGCAATTTCGGCGACGGCACGATCAACGCGTTCGATCCGGTGAGCGGCGCGTTCGTCGGCCAGTTCATGAACACGGACGGCACGCCGCTCGTGCAGCACGGCTTGTGGGGCATCGCGTTCGGCAACAATCTGAACGCGCAGCCCTCGAACACGCTCTTTTTCGCCGCCGGCCCGAACGACGAAGCCGACGGCGTGTACGGGCGCATCGACATGCAATGAAGCGCGCACCGCGTTTGCCTGGGCGATGATGCCGGCCCCGGACGCCCCTTCGTCCGAGTGCGCATCGCCACGCTCGGCGCCGCCCGTGGTTCGGGCGGCGCTCTTTTTTGTCGCCGATGCGAAACGCGCCCGGGCAAGCGCGGGACCGAACGCGCGGCTTGCTAGAATGCGCGCTTCAACTCCGCTCATCCGATGGACCTCGAAACCCTCCTTTTCTCCCAAGGCTTCGGGTCGCGCCGCCAGTGCCGCGGCATCGTCGCCGAAGGCCGCGTGCGCATCGCGGGTATCGTGCGCGACGATCCGCACGCCGATCTTCCCGTCACGGCCGGTCTCGAATTCGAAGTCGACGATCATCTCTGGCCATATCGCGAGAAGGCATACATCGCGCTGAACAAGCCGGCGGGCTACGAATGCTCGCGCGATCCGCAGCATCATCTGAGCGTGTTTCATCTGCTGCCGCCGCAGTTCGTCGCACGCGGCGTGCAGCCGGTCGGCCGGCTAGATCAGGACACCACGGGCCTGCTCCTTCTCTCCGATGACGGCGCGTTCGTTCACGCGTTCACCTCGCCCAAACGAAAGGTGCCGAAGGTCTATCTCGCGACCGTGCGTCATCCGCTCGACGATGCACAGCTCGCGAGGCTCTGCGAAGGCGTGCTGCTGCACGGCGAGCCGAAACCGAGCGCCGCGCTCGCGGCCCGACAACGCGACGAGAGGCTGCTCGAACTCACCGTGCTCGAGGGCAAATATCATCAGGTGAAGCGCATGGTCGCGGCAGCCGGGAACCGTGTGGAGAAGCTGCATCGCGAGCAAGTCGGCGGTTATGTTTTGCCTGACACGCTTGCCGAAGGCGAATGGCGCTGGCTCGATGACGCCGATCTCGGCGCGCTGCGTTGCCAGCCGGATATGACGCCATAGCTTCGCTTCATCGTTCGATTCGCCGGCGCGTTGCGCGCGCACGACGACTCAGCCGAGCTCAAAACCTGCGCGGGCCACGGCCACGGCCAGATGGTCGAATTGAGCATGCAAATCGGTAAAAGCCCTCAGTGGCGGGCGCTGCAGCGCAGCATGCCTTCCGCTCTCCGCACTCATATACTGGTCTAACGGATACCAAAACGACTATCAGAAAAGCAGGAGGGCATCATGGTCTCCCACTCGACCGCCGCGCTGATTGCGTTCGTCGCGCTGAGCGCTGTCCTCATCGGGGTGCTGGGCATCGTCATGCATGTGCGCCACAAGTATTCGCCGAATCTCATCGGCGCATTGATTGGCGCGCTGATGTGCTTCGTCCTGCTCGAAACGATTCCCGCATTGATCTAGCGCCGCACGGCTGCATTCAGGAAATCATCGACGGTCGGATGGCGTAGCACATAACCCAGTTCGCGCTTCAGTCGCGCGTTGGAGAGCCGCCGCGACTCGCGCATGAACGAGAGCGTCATCGGTTCCAGGCGCGTTTCCGCTTCCTCGCGCGAAATACGCGGCACGCGGGACAGGCCGTACGCGTCGGCCACGCGGTCGAAGTAATCCGCCATTCGAAGATCGGTGTCATCCGAGGCGTTGATGACGCGCTGCGGCCGGCCGCGCGCGAGCGCGCGTAACAGGATCGCCGCGAGATCGTCGGCATGGATGTGATTCGTGTAGACGTCATCGGATTCGATGAGCGCGGGCATGCCCTTTTCGATGCGCGCAACCGGCAAGCGATTGGCCGCGTAAATGCCCGGGATCCGCACGATCGACACACGCCACCCGCTTTCCACGCCCGCCGCGCGCAACTGCCGCTCCGCCGACACGCGCCGCCGCGCGCGCTCGTTCCCCGGCCGCGCGGGCCGCGTTTCGTCGATCCACGCGCCGGCGCAGTCGCCATAGACGCCGGTCGTGCTCGCGTATGCGAAGCGCGTGCGCGCTCCGGTCCGTCGCCGGGTAGCTGCGCGAAGGCCGTCGGGTACAATGAAAGACGTTTTTCCGGCGCGATCCGGATGCAGCCAGTGAGTCTTAGCGCCGCGCGCCACAGACCGGCGCGGGCTGCGCAACGCGGCAATCAGCGCGCGCGTGCGGCGGTCCGAATCGCCGTCACGCTGCGGCGGCGCGAGATGCAGCACGTTGCGCGCGAGCCCCGCGAGCCTCCCGAGGCTGCGGCGCACATCGAGATCACCGGAAATCGGCGTCGCGCCGGCCGCGCGCAGTTCGCCGGCGCGCTCGGGATGATGCGTGAGCGCGATGACGCGGGGCGCGCCGGCGCGCGCCTGCAGAAGCGGCAACGCGCGCATGCCGACATCGCCGCACCCGACGATCAGGACACGCGCGCGGCGAAGGTTTCGAGTGGCGATCATCCGGGCATTCTATCCGTCGCCCGAAACCGGCGTGCGGCGTCGAAAAGACGAACGAGACAACTCCACACATCGCAGAAATCGATCTATGGCTTTCAACGTAACGCTCCGGCAAAGCGGCCGGCAGTTTCAAGTAGAACCCGACGAGCCGGTGCTGACCGCCGCGCTGCGCCAGGGCATCGGCCTGCCTTACGGCTGCAAGAACGGCGCGTGCGGCTCCTGCAAGGGCGCCGTCGTGAGCGGTGAAGTCGAGCAGGCGCCGCATTCGTCATCGGCCTTGTCGAACGACGAAAAGACGCGCGGCATGGCCCTCTTCTGCTGCGCGACCGCGCAGACCGACCTCGAAATCGACGTGCGCGAAGTCGCGGGCGTCGGCGACGTTCAGGTGAAGAAGCTGCCGTGCCGTGTGAACGCGCTCGAACGCAAGGCCGACGACGTCATCGAACTGAAGCTGCAATTGCCCGCCAACGAGCGCCTGCAGTATTACGCGGGCCAGTACATCGAGTTCATCCTGAAGGACGGCAAGCGCCGCAGCTACTCGATGGCGAGCCCGCCGCATCACGAAGGCCCGCTCGAGCTGCACATCCGCCACATGCCGGGCGGCACGTTCACGGATCACGTATTCGGCGCGATGAAGGAGCGCGACATCCTGCGCTTCGAAGGCCCGCTCGGCACGTTCTTTTTGCGCGACGAATCCGAGAAGCCGATCGTGCTGCTCGCGTCGGGCACAGGTTTCGCGCCGATCAAGGCGATCATCGAGCATGCGGTATTCAAGAACCTGAATCGCCCGATGACGCTCTACTGGGGCGGCCGCCGCAAGAAGGACCTCTACATGATGGATCTCGCCGCGCAATGGGCGAAGGAGATCCCGAACTTCAAGTTCGTGCCCGTGCTCTCCGAGCCCGACGCAAACGACAACTGGACGGGCCGCACGGGCTTCGTTCATCGCGCTGTCATCGAAGACCTGCCAGACTTGAGCAGCTATCAGGTGTATGCATGCGGCGCGCCGGTGATGGTGGAATCCGCGCAGCGCGATTTCACGCAGCATCATCGCCTGCCGGAGGACGAGTTCTACGCGGATTCGTTCACGAGCGCGGCGGATCTCGCGCATCCGGTCTGAAGCCGCATGAAGCCCGCACGCGGACAAAAAATCCGCGTGCACGGTTTACAGGCAGCAACCGCTTAACGTATCCTTCGCGAATGATCAAAATCCTGAACGCACTTCGACGTCGCCGCTCGCCGCTTCCATAGGGATGCCGCTGGCTCGTCAAGCATTTGCGCTCACGGTTCGGTTTGTTCGAAGCGTACGAAATGAAGCCACGGAACTCCGTGGCTTTTGTTTTTTCGGCATCGTTTTCCTCCTTTTCTCGCACTCGCCTTCGTGGAGCCCGCTGTCATGAATTTCAATGAGTACCCCGTTGATTCGCTGATGTACATCACGAACCGCCCCGAGATCGTGTTCACGCGCGGCAAAGGTTCATGGCTCTACGACAACACGGGCAAGCGCTATCTCGACTTCATCCAGGGCTGGGCCGTCAACTCGCTCGGTCACTGCAACGAAGGCATGATCGAGGCGATGGAAAAGCAGGCCCGCACACTGATCAATCCCTCGCCGGCGTTCTACAACGCGCCGATGGCGCAACTCGCAGGTCTGCTCACCGCGAACAGCTGCTTCGACAAGGTGTTCTTCGCCAACAGCGGCGCCGAAGCGAACGAAGGCGCAATCAAGCTCGCACGCAAGTGGGGCAGGAAGTTCAAGAACGGCGCGTTCGAGATCATCACGTTCGATCACAGCTTCCACGGCCGCACGATCGCGACGATGTCCGCGAGCGGCAAGGCCGGTTGGGACACGATTTACGCGCCGCAGGTGCCGGGCTTCCCGAAGGCCGATCTGAACGACATCGCTTCGGTCGAGAAGCTCATCAACGAGAAGACCGTCGGCGTGATGCTCGAGCCCATCCAGGGCGAAGGCGGCGTGATTCCCGCGACGCGCGAGTTCATGCAGCAACTGCGCGAGCTGACGAAGAAGCACAACATCCTCCTGATCGTCGATGAAGTACAGAGCGGCTGCGGCCGCGCGGGGACGTTGTTCGCGTACGAGCTGTCGGGCATCGAGCCTGACATCATGACGCTCGGCAAGGGCATCGGCGGCGGCGTGCCGCTCGCGGCGCTGCTGTCGAAGGCCGATGTCGCGTGCTTCGATGCAGGCGATCAGGGCGGCACCTACAACGGCAATCCGCTGATGACGGCGGCCGGTTACTCGGTGATCTCGCAACTCGTAGCTCCTGGCTTCCTCGAAGGCGTACGCGAGAAAGGCGCATATCTGAGGCAGGAGCTGCTGAAACTCTCCGACGAACGCGGCTTCAAGGGCGAGCGCGGCGAAGGCCTCTTGCGCGCGCTGCTGCTCGACAGCGACAAGGGTCCGCAGATCGTCGAGAAGGCGCGTCTGATGCAGCCCGACGGCTTGCTGCTCAATGCCGCGCGTCCGAACCTGCTGCGCTTCATGCCGGCGCTCAACGTAACGAAGGACGAGATCGATCAGATGATGACGATGCTGCGTTCGGTGCTCGATTCGCTGTGATCATCCGTGCGTTCGATGCAGGCGATCGCGCAGCCGTAATCGCCCTGTGGCGTGACGTGTTTCCGGAGTACGCGGATACATCGCGGCCGCAGCGCGATCCCGCTTTGTCGATCGCCAACAAGATGAAGACGCAGCCGGAGCTGTTCTTCGTCGGCGCGCTCGATGGCGAGGTGATCGGCACGGTGATGGCCGGCTATGACGGTCATCGCGGCTGGGTGTATTCGCTGGCCGTCACGCCGTCGCTTCGTGGACGCGGGTATGGCAGCGCGTTGATGAGGCACGCGGAAGCCGTGTTGACGAAGCTCGGCTGTCCGAAGGTGAATCTGCAGATTCTGTCGGTCAAGACGGAGTTGCGCGGGTTCTATGAGAAGCTCGGATATCGTATCGATGAAGTCGTGAGTCTCGGCAAGCGACTATGAAAAAGGCCGGCTGCAAGAGCCGGCCTTTCATCGACAGCAAGACGCTTACTCGCCCAGATAAGCCGCGCGAACCTTCGGATCGTCGAGCATGACCTTGGCGTCGCCGGACATCGTCACCGTGCCCGAATCCATCACGTAGCCGCGATTCGCCGCCTGCAACGCGAGACGCGCGTTCTGCTCCACGAGCAACACCGTCAGACCTTCCGCCGAGATCTCGCGCACCACTTCGAAGATCTTCTCGACCATGATCGGCGAGAGGCCCATCGACGGTTCGTCGAGCAGCAGCAGCTTCGGCCGCGAGAGCAGCGCACGCGCCATGGCGAGCATCTGCTGCTCACCGCCCGACAACGTGCCCGCATACTGCGACGCGCGTTCCTTCAGCCGCGGAAAGAAGCCGAACATGCGCTCGGTGTCCTTCTGGATGCCGTCCGAATCGTTGCGCAGATACGCGCCCATCTGCATGTTTTCGAGAATCGACATGCGCGCGAAGATGCCGCGGCCTTCCGGCACCATCGCGAGGCCGCGCTTGAGCAGTTCGTGCGTCGGCACGCCCTTGATCGACTGGCCCATGTACTCGATATCGCCGCCCGAGTACGGCTTGAGACCCGTGATCGCCTTCATCGTCGTGGTCTTGCCCGCGCCGTTCGCGCCGATCAGCGTGACCAGTTCGCCCTGCCCGACTTCCAGATCGACACCCTTCACCGCCTGGATGCCGCCGTAGTTCACCTGCAGACCCTTGACCTTCAACATTGCGCTTGTGGTCGCCATTTAGTGCACCCCCGCACCCAGATATGCCTCGATCACCTTCGGGTCCTTCTGCACGTCCTGCGGCAGACCTTCGGCGATCACCTTGCCGTAATCGAGCACCGTCATGCGGTTGCACAATCCCATCACGAGTTTCACGTCGTGTTCGATCAACAGAATCGTCTTGCCGTCCGAGCGGATCTTGTCGAGCAGACGCGTGAGTTCGACCTTTTCCGTCGCGTTCATGCCGGCGGCGGGTTCGTCGAGCGCGAGCAGCTTCGGATCGGTCGCGAGCGCGCGTGCGATCTCGAGACGCCGCTGGTGACCGTACGACAGATTGCGCGACGTGTAATCCGCGTACTGGAGCACGCCGACGTATTCGAGCAGTTCGAGCGCGCGCTCCTTGATCTCGCGCTCTTCACGGCGCTCGGCGGGCGTCTGGAACACCGCGCCGATCAGACCGTGCTTCGTGCGCACGTGACGGCCGACCATCACGTTTTCCAGCGCGGTCATGCCGCCGAACAGGCGAATGTTCTGGAACGTGCGCGCGATGCCCGCCTTCGCCACCTGATACACGGCCGTCGGCGTATAAGCCTGGCCGTCGAGCTTGAATTCGCCCGAGTCCGGCGTATAGAGGCCGGTGATCACGTTGAAGAACGTCGTCTTGCCAGCGCCGTTCGGGCCGATCAGGCCGTAGATGGTGCCTTCTTCGATCTGAAGGCCCACGTCCGACAAAGCCTGCAAGCCGCCGAAGCGCTTGTTGACGCCTTTGACGGAAAGTCGTGTTTGCTTTTGGCTCATGTTCTGAATCTCCGCCTTATGCACGCGCCGGCTTCTTGCCGCCGCGCTTCGCGATCTTCGCGATCTTGTCTTCGTGTTTCGCGGCGGGCCACAGGCCTTCCGAGCGATACAGCATGATCAGCACCATCGCCAGACCGTACAGGAGCTGACGGATGACTTCGGTATCGACGATCTGATGACCGAAGATGGCGTTTTGCAGCGGACCCATCGTGGAGCGCAGGAATTCGGGGAACACGGCGAGCAGCACCGCGCCGAGAATCACGCCCGGAATATGGCCCATGCCGCCCAGCACCACGCACGCCAGCACGACGATCGATTCCCAGAACGTGAACGATTCCGGCGATACGAAGCCCTGGAACGCGCCGAACATCGCGCCGGACAGACCGCCGAACGACGCGCCCATCGCGAATGCGAGCAGCTTGACGTTACGGGTGTTGATGCCCATCGCCTTCGCGGCGATTTCGTCTTCGCGGATCGCGGCCCATGCGCGGCCGATGCGCGAATGCTGCAGACGCGTACACACCCAGATCACGAAGAGCGCGCACAGCACGAACAGGTAGTAGTACATGTACACCGACGGGAACTTCATGCCGAACAACTCGTGCGTCTGCGACAGGTTGAAGCCCGCCACCGTCACCGGATCGATGCCCGTAATGCCCTTCGGCCCGTTCGTGATGTTCACCGGACGATCGAGGTTGTTCATGAAGATCCGGACGATTTCCCCGAAGCCCAAGGTCACGATCGCGAGGTAGTCGCCGCGCAGGCGCAGGGTCGGTGCGCCGAGCAGCACGCCGAAGGTGGCCGCGAGCGCCATCGCGATCGGCACGATGATGAGAAACGGCACATGCAATCCGCCGGGCGCGAGATGCGCGATCCATTCGAATTGCGTCGTCAGTTGCGGCGACGACAGCAGCGCGGCAACGTAAGCGCCCACCGCGTAGAACGCGATGTAGCCCAGGTCGAGCAGGCCGGCGAAGCCGACCACCACGTTGAGACCCAGCGCGAGCATCACGTAGAGC
>Ga0105251_10000417_pt1 | contig 41351 bp, 65 predicted proteins | sample KBSS64metaG_FD_80424 | JGI IMG/M metagenome (GOLD analysis project Ga0105251, IMG submission 80424) | Switchgrass rhizosphere microbial communities from Kellogg Biological Station, Michigan, USA - KBS S6-4 metaG | ecosystem: Host-associated > Plants > Roots > Rhizosphere > Soil | place...
AATGCCGCCTCACAGCAGGCACGTAGCTCAGTTGGTTAGAGCACCACCTTGACATGGTGGGGGTCGTTGGTTCGAGTCCAATCGCGCCTACCAAACAAAATCCGCTCTGCTGGGCGGTCTAGAGGGGTCACCGGAAACGGTGACCCCTTTTTGCTTTCTGCGATTTGCAAAACTTTTGCAAAACTTTTGCAAAACTCCCACCTCAGAACGCCAATTCGGCGCCCACCTCCAGATACTCGATCTTCTTTTCGTCGTGCCCCTCTTGATAGTGCTTCGTCATCTTCTCGTCCGCATGACCCATCAAAGCCTGAATGTATTCCTGCGGGAAATTTTGCTGTTCGTACAGCCACGCTCCTAAAGCGCGGATCTCGTGAAAAGTGGGGCGCTCGCCGGCCGGCACGTGGTCGTAAGCGTGTGCCGCATCCCGGGCCTTGCTGAACTCCTTGGTCAGGTAGTCCGGGGTCACTGACGTCCAGTGGTCCTTGGCGTCGATCTGTTCCCGGCGCCGGGCTTTCGGCTTGTAGTGGATCAGGTACGGCGACACGATCGGCGACCGCAGGCACTCACCGACAACCTCGCGCAGCGCTGCGCCCATGGTGATCTTCAGGTGAACCGGGTTGTCGTAGCCCTGAGTCTTTCCGGGCGACACCGTCAGCGTGTTCTTATCCATGTCGACAGCCGACTTCAACCAAGTGACGATGTCGTCTCGGCGCTGAAGGCTGGCCAGTGCCAGGCGGATTGCACGCTTCAGCCAAGGCGGCGTGGTCGCGGCGGCGATGATCATTTTTAGTCCGTCGAGCGTGTGCCGCTGGCGCTTCTTCTCCGCTTCCTTCTTCACGAGCGTCAGTTCGGCGTTGTTGCGCTCAGCCAGACCCTTGGCCACGGCAAAGGCGAAGATCTGAACCCAGAGCCCGCGGTGCTTCGTGTAGGCGTTGTTGCTGAACTGGTCGAGGTATTCGGCCATTGCCAGCACATCCATCTGCCCGATCAGCCGATCACCCAGGTCCTGCCGGTACCGTTCAAGCTTGAATTTGATTTCCTCCAAGGTACGAACGGCGTAAGTTTTTTCTGGCAGCCATTCCTCTTCGAAGCGTTTCAGAAGGTTGCTCACGATCGGCAAGCGGTCGCCGGTCAGAAGGGCGAGCAGTGAACCGTCATCGACCACTAGTTCCGCGAATTTCAGGTTGGCGGCCCTGGCCAACTTGATTGCCTCCTCCAACGGCCGGTTGATGCTGGTCATCACACCGGTGATGGGGTTGCGGTACCGCCAATACTTCCCGTTCGGGTAAAGGTTTGGCGGCAACTTCCTGTTTTGAAGCGTGCGCGGCCGGGCAGCCATCAGCCTATCTCCAGCATCTTGGCCAGCAGTGGGTCACTCGAACCCATGACTGCCGCCTGAACATCGACGAAATACATCCCGCCTTTTACCTCTCCAATCACTTCGCCTTCCTCGATCCATCTTTTCAATTGTTGCAGGCTCGGCTTGCCGCCGACGTACCGCAGCTTTCTGTATTCGCCTGCCTCCATGAGGCGCGGCAACTTGACCGTAATCTGGGCCAGAACTTTTGCCATGATGATGCTCCGCGCCGCGTGGCGGCAGAAGGTGGGGATGGTTTAGCGCTTCGAGCCGCCAATGATGTCGCCGGACATCGTCTTGACGCTTCCGCTGATCGCGGTGCAGGTCACATCGCCCGACATGGTGCCGACGTCGCCGCGCACGTCGCCGCATCGGACGTCACCGCTCATTGTCTTGACGCGTCCGGCTGAGCCGGTGATCTCGACTTTGCCGGATCCAGTCTCGACAGAGTCCGCATTACCGTTGACCACGACGCTGACCGGGCCGACCAGAGTGCCTTCCTGCTCGACTCCGTCGATTACGACCTTGTCGCCATTGATGCTGATGCTGCGGCCTGTGAATGTGCGGCCGTCGATGGTGACGCTGGAACCGCCGGTGTTGATTTTCATGCGCAGAAGTCCTTCGCCCGCCGTTCACCGGCAGGCTGGTAGGTGGAAGAGGGGCTAGGCTGTTTCGAATAAATCGATTTGTGGTACGGGGGTATCGCGAATGGTGATGGCGTCAGCGATCCGCTCGTGGGCGGTATCGCAGATCTTGCGGTCCTGCTCGATACCGATGAACCGCCGTCCCAGTTGCATGCACGCCACGCCGGTGGTGCCGCTGCCCATCGTGTTATCCAGCACTACTTGGCTGGGTCTGGTGTAGGTGCTGATTAGGAAAGACATCCACGCAACCGGCTTCTGTGTCGGGTGGAAACTGCCGGCCTGCTTGTCGCTGGAGAAGAACTGCACCGAGCGTGGGTATCGCTCCGTTGAGTCATATTCAGTGAGGGCCAAGGCTTTGCCGTAACACTCCGAATTGACCGTCTTCCGTTTACTTGTCTTGCGTTCATGCCCGCTCGACATCTGCGGGTTGTACACCGGCTGCTGGCGATAGAAGACCTGAGCGCTTTCGTGCGCCCGGAGCGGCTGCTTCTTGGCGTTCAGAAATCCGGTGGCGTTGCCTTTCTCCCAAATCCACTCATACCGGTAGAACTTCGGGTTGCTCGCCACCAGCATCGAGGCGAACGGCTGGGCGGCGCACAGCACGATTGCCGCTTCTGGTTTGGCGATCCGTAGGTATTCCCGCCAGAGGGGTTCGAGCGGGATGACGGTGTCCCAGGCGCATTGAGTCGTGCCGTAGGGCAGATCGGCCAACACCATGTCGATGCTGGCGTCTGGCAAGTGCTTCATCACCTCCAAGCAGTCGCCGAGATAGAGTTCGTATTCACTCATCGCCGTGGCCCCGAGTAGATGAGCCAGGCCATGTAGGCGAGGGCGGGGAGGATCATGGCGTCACCTGCTGGCCGAGCAGCACATCGCTAACGACTTCCCAAAGCCGGGCTGGTGACCATTGAAAGCGGTCGAAGTCACTGTCAGGCGCCACACCGACACGGCAGGTTGAGTGAGCACCTTTCTGCCCCTCGTACATTTTCTGCATGATCGTTGCCACCCTGCCATCACCCTGCGGCTCGGTGCGGTGGTACTTGTAGGCTCCCTGTTTGTAGCTCTGTCCGGCGCGGATAACATTGTCGAAGAGGGCAACCATGTCGGTTCGGCCATCCGGGACCCATGGGCGGCCGCCTTTCTCTGTCCTGGCTCCTTCGTGCAGATACATCACGTAGTCGCCTTCGTCCTTCCAGACATCTGCGTACTCGATGTTGCGCTGCTCGCCAACCAATACGCGCGACACGAAGTCGAAGCGGTGGTCATGGATTGCCGAGTGCTCGAAGCAAGCCCGGCGCGGCAACTCAGGGTGCCAGACGTGCAGGCGCTGATTGCCCTGGAGCTGGACCTGCACAAAGCCGAGGCCGTGCAGGGTGATTTTGTCGGACATCACGTCATCGATGATCATGGCGTTACCCTCCGTGCCCAGTGCACGTGCGGGCCGTCTTCCGTGTCGAAGATGCCAAGCAGAAACCATTCGGGCCCAGGCGACTTAGGGTCCCATCCGACGCATCCCTCGCAGCCGACCGTTCCATCCCAGTAAGGGTGCGAATCAAGATCCCGCTCCATGCTCCAATATCGAAGCTCCAGCCCCTGCTCAGCCAGCCACGCATGGTATGGGGCAGGATCCTCGGTTCCGCCAAAATCAGGGATGCCTTGATGCCACCACCAGCCGTTGTGGTCGCGCTTTACTTCCATAGGCCCGAAAGGTTTGGGGCTGTGCGTAGGGCACGGCGTCACCCAGATCACGTCGGAATAATCACCGCCGCCCGAGCTGAACTTCATCTGGCAGCCGCACTTGGCCGGTGCACCGTTTACGAACGTTATCTTTTCGTCAGGCATGGGAAATCCTTTGCCGCTATAGCGGCTGACTTTGAAGGGGGAGGGAGTTACGGGTAGTTGGTGCTGATGCGCTTGGCGATGGCTTCGAGCTGCTCGGCCATTCCCCACATGTCGTTGTTGTCGCGGCGGGACACTACGGCGGCGCGCTGGACGTTGCGGTCGATCAGGATCTTCGCTGCCAGCAAAATCAGCCAGGCCTCGAACTTGCGCCGGAAGAACCGCTTCATGGTTTTTCACCTGCGAGAGTGATGAACTCTCGGTTGAACGCGACGACCGTCTTGTAATGCGTTCGGCCTTCCCAGATCGGCACAAGCCTGTAGCAGTCGCCCCAGTGACTGAAGCCTGGGCGTCGGCAAACAACCTTGTTGGTCGAGTACAGCGAGCCGTCACGCTTCCTTCTGAAGTCGGCCATGGTCATTCACCCTGGTTGGCCAGCATGTTCAGGCGCATGCCCGATGTGCCGGGGATTTCGCGGGATGGCGCGACCATATCGAGCGAGTCCTCGCTATGGTGCTGAGCGGTAAGCTCATCAATCCGCTGATCCGCTGCGTTCAGGCGCAGCTGCAGGGCGTCACGTTCGGCCTTCATCCGATTGAAGGTTTCGCCGAGCACGTACTGCACTGGGCGGTGACCGCATTCACAGTCCGGCCAAGGGTTGTCCTCTGCCCAGGTCCTGCCGTCACCTTGACCAGTCTCGCAGGCCGGGCCGAGGTAAATCACTTTTGGTTCGCTCACCTTGAAAGTCCTCTTCAATTGTCCGTGCCTGTGTAGGTGCGCCAAGGAACCTTGACACCGTTGACCAGAAACCCCCAGTCACCACGCCACTTGCTGGTGATGAAGAGGGTGATGACGCCTTCGTGGAATACCTTGTCGATGCGGTGATACTCGCCGTGCAGCAGCTGCGCGGTGTCGCCCGGTTGGCGGTCGATGTACTCGGTGGCCTGGGCGTTGGCTGGAACATTAAGTCCGAACAGCGCAGGGTCTTCGTGATCGAGCAGTCGCTGCTCCGTGTAACAGCCACGCAGGATGATCGTCCTCGCGTTCCATGGGTGGTCATGCAGATCCCGGTCTTCGTCCGGCCGCATGATGTGGTGGATGCGGAACGACCACGGGAACCACCAAAGCGCCGGCTTGTGCGTCTCCCGGCTGTAGGGGTTGAACAGCCACCAGCGACCCATGTACATCTCGGTGCCGTCGGCGGACATGATGTGCAGATACGGGGTTCGCTTGGCGCGGGCGATCAGCCAGTCGGCGATAGCCGGTTGTGCAAGCAGCTTGGCGACCAGGCGCCAGAAGAGATTGATCATTCCGAAGATCCTCATTTCCTTGGATAGGTTTTTGTCAGTGCGCCATTGACTGTGTGGCCGCGCTTCAGGACGACGCGGGCCAGTGCTGCCCGGTCTTTCTCGCTGTGGCTGGCTTGGCTGAGCAAGCCGAAGTAACTGTTTGCGGTTTCGCGAAGATCCTCGGCGGGCGCCGCGGCTGTTCGCTTCAATGCCTGGGCCATCGATCGCTTCCGGGTTGAACGCCGCCAAGGCTTGATGACGTGGCCAACGAAGTCGAGACCTCGATCCACTGGTTGTAGGATCGTCTTTGTTGGGTTCAGTTTGGCGCCGAGGCTGGGCAGGAATGCTTCGACCTCTGCCAGCCAGGCGTTGAGTTGTTGCGGTGACTCATGCAGGAACACGAAGTCATCGACGTAGCGGACGTAATGCTTGGCGCCGAGCTTGTGCTTGGCGAACTGGTCCAGTGCGTCGAGGTAGACGTTGGCGAAGAACTGCGACGACAGGTTGCCGATCGGCAGTCCGAGGTGCGCAGGTTGGGCGGTTAGGCGTTTGTGCTGCGGCACCCGATTGAACAGATGGGCCGGGCTGCGCACCTCGTAGTCTTCTCGAGGGTCGTGCATCAGGATCTGTTCGGCGAGTTCCAGCCACCATGGCTCAGTGATCTTGGCGGCCAACTGCTTGCGCAGAACCTCTTTGTCGATCGCGACGAAGAAGTTGGCCAGGTCGCACTTGAGGTAGAAGAGCGGCTTCGACCAGTTCTGGCTGGCGCTGCGGATCTTCGCCTCAAGCCGTGTTGCGGCGTACAACGTGCCGCGCCCGGGAATGCATGCGCAACTGTCCGCTATGAAGCTGGCGTAGAAGCGCGGTGCCACACGGTTGTACAGCAGGTGATGAACGACGCGGTCCCGGAAAGCGGCAGCCCAAACCTCGCGGGCTTTCGGTCGAGTGACCACGAAGCATATCGAGCGGCCTGGCCGGTATGAGCCGGCTATCAGGTCGTCGTGAAGCTTGATCAGGTTGCTCTCCAAGTCCATTTCGAAAGCCAGCGCGCTGGCGCTGTTGCGCTTCGTGCGGCGGCAGTCGTAATAGGCCTGAACAAGTTCGCTGAACGGGTAGGGACCAACAGTCGAATCTGCGGACGGGGCGGACACGGAGCTCGTTGTTCTTGTCGTTGTTGTTCTGATTGCCATCATCGAAGTTCATGTTGAATGCGTTGTTGGCGGAGCGCTGCGACCTATCGTGCTATCTACGTCGCCAAGCCGAAGGCAGAGCCGATCAGCGAGGAAACTGCGCGAGACCTGCACGGACGCTTTAGACCGTCGGTATCTCTGATGCGCATGGCGGTGACCCAGAGGTCAGCGGCACGACCAGATTCAATTCGCACAGACCTGAAAGCCGTAACTCTCAGGTGGCGGGCGCGGTTGGGGTGGAGCGTTTCCAGGCGTTGGCCTGTTTGCCAATCGAGGTGGTGACCTCTATTGCATTGGCGTGCTGCGGAACGCTGATGAATCGACTCTCTTTGAAAAGCCGCATCAGGAACTCGATCACCTGGACCTTCTCGACCAGCAAGGTCAGGTGTGGGCGCTTGTCAGGCGTCGAGTTGGCCCGAGCGATCAACATCAGCACGTCGATGCACTCATCGATGACGCGCTTCCCGAGCGACTGCTTCAGGTCTCGGGGAATGTTACGAGTGAGGTTCGTGGCCATCTGGAGCAGGCCCAGTGAAACTTTGTAGATCTGCAAATCCGTGTGCATTGCCATTAGGCTCGCTCTCCAAGAGCAACCGGCCGCAAGCGGCCGGATTAAATAAGCGAATTAATCAATCAATTGACTGCGGACGGGGCGGACACGGAGCTCGTTGTGCTTGACGTCGTTGCCCTGATTGCCATCAGCGAAGTACATGTTGAACGCGTAGTAGGCGGAGCGCTGCGAACTCGACCAGTACCAGGTTGGCTTGAAGGCTTCGGCACCACCAGCTTGGAAGGCTTCCAGCGTGGTCTGCACTGGAGATTCCTCGGTGTGCAGCAGGCCGACAGGCTCGCTGTTCGGGTTGTCACCGCTGCGACCGTACTGCCAGTTCGCTTCGACGGTCGGTTTGAAGTGGCGGTATTGCAGCTCCTGCACGTCGCGGGCCGGGATCGCCCAGTCAGTGAAGCCGCCGATATCCAAAGCCAGCACCTGCTGTGCCAACTCGCTACCAGCGGCCGCCATCGCCTCGGTGTTGGCGCGGCTGTTGGTGAAGCTGTCAGCGCCTTCGATCTTCTCGCCGTATTCGCCCCAGGCACCGCTCAGTTCGCGCTCGGCGCCGGCGGTGATGTTCAGGTAGCGCTTGCCAGTGTCCGGGTCACGGGTAATGCCGCTGAAGAACCCGCCGCCGAACGGCTGGCCGATTTCCGGGATGGTCACTGCTGGTGCTGCTTTCTCAACTGCGGACATGGTCTTTCCTCTTTTCGAAGGCAACAAAAAAGGCGCTGCTGCGCCCGGTGCCGATCAAGAACGAATGATTGAAGGATTAAATAAAGAATCTGCGGACGGGGCGGACACGGAGCTCGTTGTCCTTGGCGTAGTCGTCCTGAAGGCCATCATCGAAGTACATGAAGAATGCGCCGTAGGCGGAGCGCTGCGAACTCGACCAGTACCAGGTGTCCTTCGCGAACAGTTCAGGCACGTTCACCCAGCAGTGGTACAGCTCTGCGCAGGCGGGCAGATAGAAGTCATTGTGACCATCAGCCTGGTATTCAACGCAGGCGTCTGCGGCTGGATGATCGTCGCGATCGCCGCCGTGTAGTGCCTTGGTATTAGCGCGGCCATCGGTCTTGCTCGTGGCGCCCGACTCTTTGCCACGACCGCCCCACTCGTGTGTGCCGATGTCTTCCTTTGCGATGATCAGGTAGTGCGCCGGGACATCGCCACGCGCCGCCACCAGTCCACCGTTGAAGCCGCCTTGGCCTGGCCACTCAGCACCCAGCGCTGGCACCGAGTAAGCGGTGATCGGTTGAACGTTGGCCGCCGGCGGCAGCACCAAGGCAAACGTGCTGGCCAGTGCGAGCTTGGCCAGCGAAGACGCAGGCATCTTGATCGTTGCGTCGCCGTGCTTCAGGGTGATCATTTCGGGTTTCATGCGGTTACCTCAGGTAGGCGCCGCCCTCCGTGGCCGGATGCGGCAGTGGTAATTTTGGTTGTGGTGAGGTATTACGGATGACCGGCAAGGGGCCGGGTCAAGGAGTTCGACATGAGTCAGCAAGCCCAAATAGATGCCTTGGAACACCTGCTTATTGCTGTATTGAAGAAAAGCCCAATGACGCTGCCAACCGAATCTATTTTCGAGTCGGCACATGGGTCCATCTTTGGAAGCGACGGCCCGCCCGGTACAACTGAAAAAACCGAAGCAGCAAGTTACTTGCAGCATCTGAAATTGAAGTTGAGCTAATCGTCGAGGCTGCGCAGTGCTTCGCGGTTGTAGGCCAGCTCCAACTTTCGCGACATGTTTTCACTGATCGTGATTTCGTGTCGCGACATGTTGGCAAAGCGGGCTGATTCTTCGGTCGGCGCGGCGGCGAGGTTGATCATGAAAGTCGTTACCGTCTCCTGCCATTCCTCGAAGTCGTGACGCTCGCCCAACACCTCAAGTGCATCAGCAAGCGCCTTCGACACAATCAGTGTGCGCTTCTCGGCGCCGATCCGATCCAGCAGGGCACGCTCCTTGGCGCGCTTGTCCTTCTGAATGTCCGCGTTGCTCTTGGCCATGGCCTGCCTCTTCAATTCCGTGGGCCGGTAGATCCAGCCATGTCTGTCGTCGGCGCTGGCGCACCTGGTTGCTGAGTCGCTTCATGATGTGAACTTGAAGCCGTTTTCCCGAGCGATGAGCCGGGCGCGCTTGGCTTCCATGCCGCACTCTTTAGCGGCCTTGGCAACGGGTGTGCCGGCCTCGGCTAACTCCTTCAGCCTGGGCGCTATCTTGTCCCTCTCTACACGCAGCTTGTTGCTGTGAGAGGTGCCGAACATGGCCGCCTTTTCACCACTGACGCCCGGCGCAATTTCCTGCACCGGTTTGCCTGCGCCGAAGTACTGCTCCAGCTGCTGATTCAAGTTCGCGACGATTGAGTCTCGCGGGTTGGGCATTGGTACGCCGATCATTTGCCCCAGCCCTCGATGTTCACCTTCACACCGTCGGCCCGCGCTTCCAGCACCTGCGCCAGATTGATTGCTGCCCGCCAGGTGAAGCGGAACCCCTTCACTTTGCCGGTGGATCGCTCGATGACGTGATAGGCGTTGTCGCCCTTGGTGACGACCTGGAAGCGAACAGTGCTTACCGGTGCAGTCTTGCCGATCATTGCGTAGAACTCGGCGGTGGCCGCCGTTGCGCGGATGGTCAGGGCAATGTTGCCTTCGACTCGCGCTTGCATCAGTGGGTGCATTTGCATGGCTGATCCCTCGGTGTGGGGTGCGTGTATTCGTCAGCACTCGGCCGGTCTGCTGGTTGCCGTTGGGCGCAGGGGAGAGTGCTGACGAGTAAAGGCAGGCGTAAAAAAGCCCGATCGGAACCGGGCTTTACCACTTATGTTTCGAGCCTACTGAGCCATGAGGGCCGGGTAGGTATCTGAAGTTCACATGGCTGCCAATCCTCCGTGCCGGGTTAGTTGGTGAGTGCAGGTGGCCGGTATAAGCCGGGGCTTCGTCCGCATCCCGCTGCCCACTCAGTGAATGGGCAGAAGTGATGCGTGCCGGTCAGAACGGTTTTTCGTCAAGCGCCGCGTTGCCTTTATCGGTGAGGGTCACCTTCCCGGCGGCAACATGAGCGAAGCCTTCACGCTCAAGATCTGCCCAGAGCCTCGGGCCGACCGGCTCGTGGTCTTCGTTAAAGTGATCCAGCGTTGCGTTACCGGCGGTATTGCGAATGTACTGAGCTGCTGTTTTGAGGATTGGCGTCACTTCTCTTTCTCCTTGCCTACCATCAGAACCATCAAGAGCAACGCGACCAGCACCAGGTCGCCAACCATTGAGAGGATCCGGCTTGCTGAGTCGACGAAGACGACACCGCCAGCGAGCCCGTAGGCTGCCAGCGAGCGCGCTTTGTTGCTGAACCTGCCGAACATGACTACAGGTAGTCTTTGAGGTTGAGGTTCATGATCTTGGCGGCCTTTTCCAGCACTGCCATTTCTGCTGGTTCGATCTCGCCGTCGGCTTCTGCCACGGTGAGCATGAAGTTCAGGACGGTGGCCGCGTCGTCGACGCTGTGGGCCAGGTCCTTCAGTTCCTTTTCGGCGTTCTGGCGGATGATGCGGGGGCCACCGTCGTTGAAGTCGGCCTTGGCGCGGTCGATGGTATTGCTCAGCTCGGCGCCGAAGCCTTTCAGGGCGGCCGAGTTGTTGATCAGCTTCTCGATCTTTTCGAGCTCTTCCTTTTCGATGTCGCCATCAGCGGAAGCGACATAGAACACGCCGTAGACCGAAGCCTGCATCAGATCGCGGTTGGTCATCACGGCCAGGGCCTGACGGGCTTCGCCGGATTTCTTGCCAAACAGTTTGCCGAACATGGTGATTCCTCTGGGTTGGGGTTGCATCCCGATGCACCCTGTTGCCAAGGTGCAGCAGTGATGCTGTCCATCAGCGGCGCGGTGCGTCTCGCTGAGGTCCACCCGGTGCCGGCCCGGCCACATCGGCGGCACTCAAGCCCGGCCCGAGAATCTTGATGCGGCCCTCGTCGAACCACTCCGACTTCTGCACCTCGTTAATGCCCTGGCGGATCGGAGGCGACAGGCAGTACTGATCGCAACCAGTGAGGTACTGTGCGCGGCCGATGATGGTTCCGTAGAAGCCGGTGATCTTGTCTTCTGCTTTCTGTCCGAGTTCGATCATGATTTTTCCTTTCTGGTTGAGTTATGCGGCTTCAAGCGTTTCGGAGCGGCGGGTGATTCGTATCTGGGCAATCCGAACCGAAGGTGGTCGACGGTCACGGCGAGCGGGTTCGACTGACTGGATGTTTGCTACGGCGTTCATGGCCATGAGCGCAGCCAGAACAAAGCACATCGGGGAGATGATCTGCCGGCGCATTGCCTCGGCGACCAGGGCGGCCCGGCGGGTTACGCCGAGCTTGAACATTGCGTTGGTGAGGCGTTTCGCAACGGTGCTCGGCGCTATGCCGGCTTCCCGTGCTATTTCCTTCGCGGTCAGCCCCAAGGCAACCCACAACAGGAACTGAAGCTCTCGCGGCGCCAGGCCGCGTCCGAGGTGACCCTTCCATGCGCCATTTGAGATTTCAGTTTCCATAGTTGTTACTCCCGGTAGTTTTCCCAATTCCTGTTGTCGCCAGGCTTCACTAACTGAGGTGCTGAATACGTCGATCGAGCACTCTTCGTTCAGGGCGAAACGCCTGATCGTCGATCATTGAGTGAATGGCTATCACCGCAAGCACGACACAGACCGGGCAAATGATCTGACGCTTCATAGCCTCTGCAATCATTGCTGACTGCCTGTGTACGCCGAGCTTGAACATCACACTGGAAAGCCTTTTGGCTACGCTGCTTGGGGCAAGCCCGAAGTCCTTTGCGATTTCTTTTGCCGTAAGTCCCTGGGCAACCAAAAGAAGGAATTGAATTTCTCGGGGCGCTAATCCACGACCGAGAAACCCTTGCCAATCGCCGCTGATGATTGTCTCTGCCATCGTCGTGACTCCCGGTTGTTTTCCCAATGCACCCGTCCAACCAGGTGCATCAGTGAAACTTTCCGCGTCCCTTCGGCGCTGCTGGCGCGGTACGGGCTCGTTCAAGTTGTTTGTCCGACCGCGACTCAGTCCGCCGGATAACTGTTTGCGGTGCTTTACGCTGCACACCCGGGTCAGTTGCCAACCCTCTGAACCGTTGAGGCCGGTTCATCGCTGCCTTCCATCTGGCCGGTTGTTATCCGGCGATGAACAAACAATACGTTTGCGAATTAAAACGGTCAACACTTTTTAATGCGAAAGCGAATAGATTTTTGTGGGGATGAAAAAAATCCCCGCTTGTCGGCGGGGATATTGGATTGGAGGATGGGGGCAGACTGTGGCGTTAGGCCGCTACAAAAACGAGGTGGGGTACTTCACGTCGACCACGCGGCCGATGATTTCTACCGATTCATCCATTACGAGCATCTGGTAATCCGGATTAAGCGGCTTCAAGTACTCGACTCCAGCATCACGCACGTACTGCTTCAAAGTCTTCTCGCCATCGGTCCGAAGCCTTGCAATATAGAACTTACCACTGACCAGATCGAACCCTTCAGGCTTGATCAACACTCGCATACCTGGCGTAAAACCATTCCCTTGAACGGGGGTCATGGAGTCACCCTGGACCTCAAGCCAATAGCCGTTCGGCCCAGCATTTACGTCAGATGCGATCCTTTCGTACGGCTGTCCATTATCGCAAGACTCCGTCCACACACCAGCAGCTACCCAGCTAATCAAAGGATACTCCTTGGCTTCCTTGTAGGGTTGCGCAACAGATAGCACATTCCCGTGAGCAGGACCAAACAGCAACCATTCAGGTGTGACGCTAAGCGCGCGGGCGAGCTTTTCAAGTGTGGCCTTTCTTGGCGTACTGCTATCACCGTTCAAAATTCGATGAATCGTTGGCTGGGGCACGCCCGAACGGCGTCCAAGCTCGTTTTCCGATAGATCCTTTTCCAGCATTTTTGTGCGCAGCCGCACTGCGATCGTCATTTGTTCGACCCGGCGTATTAAAGGAGGTCGAAGTGTATTGCCTGTTGTAATTCGGTTGCGTATTATCGCAGATATTACAAATCGCATTGGTAGGCCCTTATGACCATTACAGAAATGCTGGCCGAGTTGGCGCAGCACGGCTGGAGCCAGGCTCGAATCGCCGAACAATGCAAGACGACTCAGCCGACCATTTTCAGAATCACGAAAGGCGGAGGTGCCCGTTACGAAGTGGGTACGGCCATCGTGGCCCTTCATAAGAAGGTTCTGAAGGCCAAAAAGACCGCTGCGTAAATCGTCTCCCAGCCGTTTATTCGCCCGATGATGTGGCAATTATCAACGCTGGCGAAGTAAACCGAAAGTGAATTGCTTTAGCTGTTAATTCATCCAGTACAAAAAACGAAGACGAAAAAAAGCCGGTGGCTAGACCGGCTTCTTAAACAGCAACAACTTGAGGGGCCATTATGAACACGATCGTCGCTCCAAGCAACACGGTCACTATGTCGAGTCGGGAGATCGCCGATCTCACCGGCAAGCAGCACAAGGACGTCATCCGAGACATCCGCGTGATGCGCAAGGCGCTGGCCGACGATGGCGCAGATCTGCGCCATCTCCAAGAGGCCAAGGATGGGCGAGGTTACACCGCCGAATTCCACCTTGACCGCGTCCTAACTGAAACCCTATTGACCGGCTATAGCATCCCGCTTCGTCATCGTGTCGTGACACGTCTGGGTGAACTGGAAAACGTGTCACGACATGTTGTCACGATTCCGCAATCCCTTCCCGAAGCCCTCCGACTTGCCGCTGATTTGGCAGATAAGAACGGGGAGCTGCAGCGACTGATCTCTGACCAAGCCCCGAAGGTCGCTGCTATCAAGCGTCTCGCGGCAGCCGGCGGCGCGATCTGCATCACTGATGCCGCCAAGCAGCTTGGTATCGCTCCGTCTCGATTGTTTGCTTGGCTGGAGCAGCACCGATGGATCTATCGCCGACATGGCTGCAAGCGCTGGATTGCTTACCAGCCCCGCATTAGCTCTGGGCATATGAATCACAAGGTCACCGCTTTGAAGCCCGATCCTGAAACGGGCATTGAGCGAGCCGCATTCGATCCCATGGTTACCCCGAAGGGCCTTACACGTCTCGCAGAACTAATGCAGGAGGCCGCGTAATGGCCGGCGACTGGATCAAATTTGAACTCACCACCCTGGACAAGCCCGAGGTCTGCCAGATCGCCGACCTGGCCGATATCGACCCTGACGCCGTTGTCGGCAAGTTGATGCGTGTGTGGGGATGGTTCGACCAACAAACCGAAAACGGTAACGCTCCGAGCGTTAGTAAAAAGTTACTCGACCGTCTTGTTGGCGTTATCGGTTTCTGCGAGCACATGAAGTCGGTCTCCTGGATGATCGAACTCGATGGCGTGATCAGCCTTCCGCATTTCGACCGACACAACGGGAAGACCGCTAAAAACAGGCTTCTCACGGCAAAACGAGTGGCTAACCACAAAGCGAGTAACGGTAAAACTAACGCTTCGAACGTTAGCGGCGCGTTACCTAAAGAAGATGTAGAGAAGAATAAAGAACCTCTCTCTGCGTCTGAGCCCGTCGACCCTCGCATGCCCAGCGAAATGACCCTCGATTGGGTGCCGGATCAAACTCTTCTGAAAACCTACGCTTTGCACCGCGGGCTATCGCTTGATCTGTTCACCGAGGAAGTTCGTATCGCATTCACTGCTCACTACGAACCTCAGCACCAGGTCAACACCCAGGCTGAATGGGTGGGCATGTTGGTTAAATGGGTCAACAACGACAAGGTCCGTGCTGCTGCCTCGAACGTGAAGCAGTTTCCCCTGCGATCAGCATCGGGCCCAGACTTCGATGATCGTGGTTGGGGCGATGATATGGGCGGTGCCCTATGAGCCGGCCGAAGGCACCAATGAGCGCTGCGAAATTGCTGGATGCTGTGGGGGCAAAAGACGATATCCGGAGCGCGGTCGGCTCATATCAACCACCAGCGCTACCGACTATCCCGAAGACGCTGCCACCCGGAACTGTCGATGTCGTCAACGCGCTGTTCAAAGAGCTGCAGGCCATCTTTCCCGCCTGGAAGCAGGCCTGGCCCAACGACGTCGCTCTGGGCGCTGCGAAGCGTAGCTGGACCAAGGCGTTCATCGTCGCGGGCATTAATCAGATCGAGCAGATCCGTTTTGGCATTGAGCGATGCCGGGCTCTGGGAACGGACTTCATGCCGAGCGTGGGTAAGTTCGTCACGCTGTGCCAGCCGACACCGGAAATGCTTGGCATTCCTTCTCACGACAAGGCTTTCCGCGAAGCGTTGCTGAATCTGCATCCGGCACGAATCACTTCGCGGGAGTGGTCGCACCCCGCTGTGCGTCACGCAGCGCTCCAGTGCGAGATGCACAACCTCGCAGACCTGATCTCGGAGAAAGCCAGCAAGGTTTTCGACAGGGCCTACGACATCACCATCCGCATGCTGATGAACGGCCAGCCCCTGGAGGATATCGCCGTGGGTATCGGTCACGACTCACAGAAACCTGAGTCGCAACTGGCTCAAGAATATGGCGATGCACGCTTCCTGGCGACGATGGCCCGTCAGTCGATTCCGGCGAATGGGCAGGAGGCCAGACAGCAACTATTGGAGCGTTTCGGTAAGCGCAAAACTGCTCTTGAGGCTCGCGCACATGGCTGATTCCCGTCTCGCTCCGACTAATCCCGCCGAATACCGCTTCGCCGTGCATTGCTGCGGCTACAAATTGGACCTCACTGACAAGCCAGATCGGGCCGTTGGGCTGTTCGAGCATCGCGCCATTGCTCAGCAGTTCGGCCGCCTGATGTGGCCCAACACTTTCGAAATTATCGACGTCATCACCGGGGAGAAGGTATGAGCGCCTACCTGAACGACATCCTGATTCATCTGTTCATCGTTTTCATGCTGATCGCCGCCGGTGGCGTCTTGTGGGGTATCCGCCGCCTTGAGCGCCGTGCCCGCGTCGCGCGGGGGGATCGTCCATGAAGGCAGCTACCATGAAGTTGTTCAAGCCCAAGCCCATCCGCGCCAAGTCCATCGACCGCGAAGGACTTGAGCAGGCAGCGCTGATGGCCGAGCTCCGCGCCCGCATGCCGGCTGTTGCCGACCTGGTCTATCACGTCCCGAACGGAGGGCACCGTCACAAGGCGGTGGCCGCGAAGCTGAAACAGCAAGGCGTGGTGGCCGGTATCCCTGACCTGGTGCTGACAATGGCGCGAGGCGGGTATTTCGGTCTGTACATCGAATTCAAGGCCACGCCGCCGAACGACGCCGCGATCTCGGCGAGCCAGCATGAGCGCATTCGCAAACTGAACGAGCAGGGATATCTCGCCGTTGTCTGTCGTGGCCACTTCGATGCGATGGAGCAGATCCGCGCTTACCTTCGGCTCGCTCCCACAGTGGTGGCCGCATGAATCATCAATTCAAGTCTGGTGATCTGGCAATCATTGTCGGCGCCAACTCGCTGACACAGAATATCGGCAAGCAGTGCCAGCTTCGCGAATTCGTGAAGAGTGGTGACTGCTACGTGGCGCCGAATGGTGTGGTGTATCGGCACGATGATGTCCCCTGCTGGACGCTTGTCGGTGACGGTCTCGTCGCGGTCGTCGAGGATGAAGTAGTGCAACTTGGCTTTGGTGTCCACGAGCCGCGCCACCTGATGCCGTTGCGCGACGACTTCGCTCCCACAGGGCAGAAGTCCAAGGCGGTACCAGCATGACCAGCGCCGCAGTGAAGATCACCGACACCGAAATCAAGCGCCAGGCCGCTGGCACCGTGCGTGACCTGCGAGACATAGAGAACCGTGGCCTATACCTGCGTTTCACCCGCGATCGCGCCCGGGCTTCGTGGTACCTGGTGCTTAAGGGGAAATGGAACCTCGTCGGTAGCTTCCCTGAGTTGACGGCAAAGCAAGTCGTTGCAGCGTTGCCCGGCATTCGCCTGCGCCTCGATGCCGGTGCGGGGTCCAACCTGTCGAAGTGGATCACCACAGGCGAGTTGCTGGACTGGTACGCCGACCGGATGGCCCGCGACCGTAGCCTGTCGAGCAAGCGTAAGAAGACCGGCGCCTCCCTGATCAAATGCCACCTCAAGCCGTTGCTGGGTGCTGTGCCGTTGGCGTCGATCAACAAAGCCACGCTGGACGACAAGTTCATGTGGCCGGCTCAGGAGTCCATCGGCATCGATTACGTGCGTTCCGCGTTCCAGTTGCTGGCTCTGGCCCTCCGTCAGGCGTTCAAGCTTCGCCTGATCGCGGTCAACCCGATGAAGGACGTCAAGTTCAGCGACTTCTCCAAGGCCAAGGTCGGCGTGAAGCCGTCACGCCTGCGGGTGACGCAGCTGCAGGACCTGATAGCCCTTCTGCGGGATGCACTGACCAGCGCGCCGGCTGATGCCATGCTCGCCCTGATGATGCTCTGCCACGGCACGCGCATCGGCGAGACCCGGCAGGCTCAGTGGTCGCACATCAGCCTGGCCGAGCGGGAGTGGTTCATTCCGGCCGAGCACACCAAGACCGGCGTCGAGCATCACCTGCCACTGACCGACCAAGTCCGACAGCTGCTGATGACCTATCGCGAAACCCAGTGGGCGAACGGCTACGACGGTCAGTTCCTGTTCCCGGCACGCAACGGCAAGGCGCTTAGCGAAGGCCAAGCCAGCGCCGTGTTCACCCGACTGGGGCAGGGCGAGTGGACCAGTCATGACCTGCGCAAGGTGGCCCGCACAGGCTGGGCAGACATCGGTGTCGACCATCTCATCGGTGAGCTGCTGATCAATCACGCCATGGGTCACAACGTGAAGGTGTACATCCAGTCCGACGTGATGAGCCGCAAGCGTGAGGCGCTGGATCGGTGGTGTGCGTATCTAGATGCGAAGGGATTCAAGCGTATTCACGCGTTGACCGGCTTTAGATCGGGAGATTCTGGTAATGCCCCGGAAGCCGCAGACGATAAGGCCTGCAAGGCTATTCAAGAAACAACCATAGGCGAGGTTTAAAAATGGATCAAACAGCACAGAACACCCTCGTCGCCGGAATCGATGTGGCGGAGGATCGAGTCGAAATCGCGGTGTTTCGTTGGGCGCAGATCGGTCATACCGCCTTCTATATGGGCGTCCTCTCCAGAAAACTTGGCTGGATAGGTCCTCGTTCCGTTCGACCTTCCACGTCTCGTCCTTGGCTGCGGCAAAAGAAGGGGAGGGCTGCGAATTGAACAAGAGCCACGGTCCGGCTTTTCGCCGAGAAGCGAAGCCACTCATGGTGTGCGGGATCTGCCGTGGTGCCACAGTCGTCAGCGGTGTTTTCCATCAGCTGGATTGCATCCAGTGCAATGCCTCGGGTTGGGTCTGCGCCACTACTGGCGAGGCGATTCCTCTGCCCGACCTGGTGCAGCAACTCAGTTTGAAGCTGCGCAACATGACCGCCGAGTTAGCCAGGGCAAAGCAGGCACAGGGCGGTGCCCACGAACAATACGAACAGAACAACCGCCGTGGCCCTGGTGCCACCAACTTAACAGGGGATTGAACCATGGCCTTCACACCAACATTTAAAGAACGTGCCGCCGAGGACCTGCTGGAGCATTGGGGCCGCTGGGTCGTGCTGGGTTCGGGTGTGTCCTGCTGCGCCTCTCGCGAGAACACGGTCCTGTCGCCGATGATCACCGATGATGACGCACTGATGATTGACGGTCTGATGGGCCGCCTGCTGAAGCGCTACCCGGAATGCGGCCAGGTGCTCATGCGGTACTACACCAGCCGAGACACGTCGCTGATGGAAGTCGGCAAGAAGATGAAGTTCGGCGAAGAGAAGACCCGGCAGCTCTGGAAGGCCGGCGTGGCTTGGATCGATGGTGCGCTCGATATTCGTCGAGAGGCTGCTTGACAAGGCCGGGGGCGAACTATAGATTTCAGTTACTTTGCGGTTTTTCCGCGAGCAAAGCCCGACTCTGAAGTTGGGCTTTTTGCTTTCTACAGTTCATAGAGCCTCGGCATTAGCCGGGGCTTTTTCGTTTTCAGCTCCACCACACCCATTGCTCCGAGCTGGGAGTGCTGTTGGAGTTGATTCAAAATCCGCAGGCGAAAGACTGATAGGCCCTCCTGCTCACTACCCGAGGAAACATCATGTCTCCAGTAATGCGCTGCAAAATGGTCTGCCACGAAGTCACGCATGTCCGTCACGCCAATCAAGAGCGCGACGATCCATTGTGTGATGTCCGATTCAGCGCGGTGTGTGCTCTTCCAAAGGATCCGCCTGGTGAAAACGCTGTATTCGGCAAATTCACTCCTGTCGCCGAGTACAAGGCCAAGATCGTGAAGTCCGTGGCCGACAAGCTCGAACCGGGCAAGACGTACTACATCGATTTCACGCTGGCAGAATAAATTCTCCAGTTCCAACGCCTCGGCACTGCTGGGGCTTTTGTTTTGGGCAGTTGCCCAGGCCAACGCAGGCCTTTTTCTTCAGTCATGCATACCGGAGTCGAGCGCATGGATTTTCTGCATCTCCTGCGCGAGAAAGCCGAGTGGTTAGTTGCCGGCTTGATTGGCGCGATCGTCGCGAGCTGGTGGCACAAGGACGACCTTACTGATTTGCGGGCTTGGGCGATCTTCTTGGTCACCGGCGTGGCTTGCTCGCTGTACCTGACAGGCATGGTCAGCGCATACCTCGGTGTTACTGAGCCGAGCATCGTCGCCGGCATCGGCTTTCTACTTGGCACCTTCGGCGGTTCACTTCTGGCGGCAATCAACCGCGCCATCAAAGCCGCGGACCTCTGGGCGATCATCCGACAGCGGTTCGGCGGGGGTAATCCACCATGAATTACGAACTGCTCAACTCCATTGCGTGTGGACTGATCGCGCTATGGGCAACCTGGTGCGTGCTGAGCGGGAAGGTGAGGGATGGCATCCTTGGGAAGCTGATCTATTCCGCGATCGCCATCAGTGGCTTCGTGGTGATGACGCGCAGCCAGAACATCTTCTTCGGCCCAACCACTGCCGGACTGACACTGCATGTGTCACTGGCCCTGGCTGGTGTGCGGCATATCTTCATGGTCACCTGGTGGCTGGTGGTGAAAGCCTGGCTTTGCCGCACGCTCAATTGCGAGCACTGCATGGGTTGCGATAAACCCCCAACCGAGAAGGGTGATCGCCAGAAGCATAGGTGATGACAAATGCTTAAGATCGACGCCCGTACCAATGTGGAGGAGCTTTCGAAGGCTCTGCGCACACTGGGTAGCAAGCAGATACCTTTCGCCTTCGCCCTGATGGCCACACGCCTGGCCATGCTCGTTAAGCAGGGTGAGCTCTCAGTGATGAGGGCTCGCCTTGATAGGCCGACAGCCACCACGATGAACAGCCTCTATGTAAAGGCCGCCAAGAAGGGCAACCCTGAGGCGCGGGCTTTCTTCAAGGATGCGTGGACATCGGGTGTGCCTGCTGACACTTACCTGCAACAGCAGGTTAAGGGCGGCCGGCGACCACATAAGCGCTTCGAGAAAGCATTGATCTCTCGCGGCATCATGAAGCCAGGGCAGTACGCAATCCCGGCAGCATCAGCACTCAATCAATTCGGTAACGTACCGCGTGGCACGATCATGAAGATCCTGTCGGGCTTGGGTGCGGCCGAGACTGTTAGTGGTGTGCAGGCCAACGCCACGGGCAGCAAGCGCAGCAAGCGCAAGGGCAACGCCCAGAAGTATTTCGCAGGTGATGTCGACGGTACCCAAGGAATCTGGGAGAGGAAGAAGACCGCGTTCGGTGATGCTGTTCGCCCGGTCTTCATCTTCAGTGAGGGCGAGCCTGGCTACCGAGTGATCGTTCCTTTCTACAAGATCGCAGACAACATCGTGAAGGCGAACCGAGCGAAGGAATTCGCCAGCGCGATGGATCAGGCACTGTCGACAGCCCGGGGCTGACGGGCAGGGCAGGGGGTACCCCCCCCTTTGGGTCCTTCCCGGGGCCCCAACCCCTTGCGGGTAATTCGGGCCCCGCCCATCAAACATGTATGACCTTTTTTCAGAGGTTGGTTGTTGTTTAATCATGGCCAAAAACGAAACAACCAAACAGCGCGGGTGGTTGAATAAATCCGAGATGGCGTCGAGCCTCGGGATTTCCCCGCAAGCCTTTGACAAATGGGGAGTTGCGCCTGTCGCACGCATAGGTCGCGAGGCGTTTTATACCGTGCAGAACGTGGTCGAAAACCGCGTTGAACACGCGCAACGGAAACACCAACCTGCGGGTGAGGGAACAGAAGGTGTCGATCCGATGATCGAGTACAAGCTGCTCGAAGAGCGCCGCGGTCTCACCGCCGCGCAAAGGATCGCCCAGGAAAAGAAGAACCTGGTCCTGGACAAGCAGCTCGTGCCAGTCCCGTTCGCCACATTCGCTCTCGCCAAAATTGCCGCACAGATTGGCTCAAAACTGGACACTGTCGGCAAGACCGTCACTCGGCGTCACCCAGAGGTTGACCCTCGAATCATCGAGTCGGTGGAGCGGGAGATCGCGCTTGCTCGAAATATTGCCGCCAGCTTTGGTGAGCAACTTCCGGAATTATTAGATGAGTACGTTGAGTCCATGGCTGAATGATCTTCGCAAGTCGATCAAGCTAGGACTTCAGGCGCTCTACAAAGAACCACCGCAAACCGCCGTCGAATGGGCGGATGCCAATTTCTACATGTCCGCCGAGTCCTCCTACAACGAGGGCAAATGGACGACCGAGCCGTTTCAGGTGGCGATCCTGAACAGCATGGGCAACGACCTGATCAACGTCGTCAACTTCATCAAGTCGGCGCGGATCGGTTACACCAAGCTGTTGATGGCGAACATCGGTTACAAAATTCAGCACAAGCGCCGCAACGTGATGATGTGGAGCCCGACTGACCCGGACGCCGAGGACATCAGCAAAAGCCACGTCAACGGGATGATCCGTGACGTGCCGGTGCTGGGCGACCTCGCTCCGTGGTTCGGCCGCAAGCACAGCGACAACACCTTGGACCAGAAGATATTCGCGAACCGGCGAACCCTCTGGATTCGCGGCGGTAAAGCCTCGCGTAACTATCGTGAGAAATCCGCCGACGAGGTGATCTACGACGAGCTTTCAAACTTCGACGAAAGCGTTGAAGGCGAAGGCGCGCCGATCACCCTGGGCGACAAGCGACTGAACGGCGCGATCTACCCGAAGTCGATTCGTGGCTCAACGCCCAAGCGTGTCGGCTCCTGCCAGATCACCAAGGCCGTTGAAGAGTCGCCATACCTGCTCAAGTTTCATATCGATTGCCCGCACTGCCGACAGGAGCAGACGCTCAAGTGGGGCGGAAAGGATTGCGAGTTTGGCCTGAAGTGGGAAAAGAATGCACTCGGTGAGGCCGAGAAAGCCTGGTACGTGTGCGAGCACGCTGCCTGCATCATCTGGCACAACGAGATGGTCGAGTCGTCCAAGACCGGCCGCTGGGTTTGCGAGCACACGGGCATCTGGACCCGCGATGGCATGGACTGGTTTGGTGTTGATGGTGAAATCATCCGCACCCCGCGCTCCGTCAGCTTCAGCATCTGGGCGATCTACAGCACCTGGAGCACGTGGCTCAGCCTGGCCGAAGAATGGCTGAAGGTGAAAGGCGACGTCTCGAAGCTGATCACCTTTATCAACACCACCCGCGGCGAAACGTGGGACGACGACCAGGGCGAAAAGCTCGACTCCGAAGTTCTGTACGGGCGCCGCGAAGTTTATCCGCAGGTGCCGGCACTTGGCCTGGTGCTCGTAGGCGGCATCGATACTCAAGACGACCGTTTCGAGGGCCGCGTCTGGGCGTTCGGCCCGGGCGAGGAAGCGTGGTTGGTTCATCGCTTCATTCTGATGGGCGACCCTGCCAGCGAAGAACTCCGCCGTAAGGTGGGGCTTGAGCTGCACCGGCAATTCACCCGCGTGGACGGCATCGTCATGAAGGTTGAGCGCTGGACGTGGGACGCCGGCGGCCACTATGCCGACGAGGTCTACGCCGAAAGCCGCAAGCACGGCGTGCACTGGGTCGTGCCGATCCGTGGTGCCACCATCTACGGCAAGCCGATCGCGAACTTCCCGCGCACGAAGAACAAGGTGCACAAGGTCTTCCTCACCGAGGTCGGTACCGACAACGCCAAAGAGCTGCTTTACAGCCGCATGGGTTTGCCGGTCGATACGGCGGCGTCGCAGGCGGGTGTGTCTCAGCCTGGGGTTGTTCACCTTCCGGCCAACGACGTGATCTGCGATGAGTCGGAGGTCAAGCAGCTCACCTCCGAAAAGAAAAAAGCGGCCATCTCCAAAGGCAAGCGCGTGATGCGTTGGGACAGCGGTGGCCGCCGAAACGAGGCGCTCGATTGCTTCGTGTACGCGCTTGCCGCGCTGCGCATCTGCCAGCAACGGTTCGGGCTTGATCTCGATCTGCTGGTTGCTGCGGTCACTGGCGGCAATGAACCGGACGCGGAAGAACGACCGCGGAAGAAATCCACATTCTGGTAGTGAGACTTATGGCTTTCACAATCGAGCAGTACCAGGCCTTGCAGGCGGCCATCGCCGAAGGCGCGCTGTCCGTCCGCTATGCCGACAAAAGCGTCACCTACCGGTCGCTCGACGAGATGATCCGGATTCTAAAACTGATGGCCGGTGAACTCGGCCTGAATGCAAACAACGACGGCGGTCGCCGCTACACCTCATTCTCGAAAGGATATTACCCATGAGCATGCTCGATAGCCTGTTCCCTGGGTATGCCGCGAAACGATCGGACGCACGCCTGAAAAAGCTGCGCACCGAGATGACAATGGACATGCTGAAGCGCCGGTTCGAGGGCGCGGCAGGCGGCCGAAGAAATGATAGATGGCGCGCCACTGGTGCAGATGCAAACGCCGAGAACGCCCCGGCTCTAGCGAAGCTTAGGAATCGTGCCCGCGAACAACGTCGGAACAACCCATTCGCCGAGCGAGCAATCACTGGCATCGCAGACAACACGGTTGGTGCCGGGATCGTTCCATTGCCATTGGCGAAGCGCGATCGTGATGCCCTGAAGCTGGTGGATCTTTGGAAGGCTTGGGCCGAGACGACCGCTTGCGATGCGGACGGGTTGGAGAATTTTTACGGCCTGCAACACATGATCATGGAGGCAATCACTGAAAGCGGTGAGTGCCTCATTCGGCGCAGGCGCCGTTTCAGTTCAGACGGTCTGCCTGTTCCAGTCCAGCTGCAAGTTTTGGAAGCTGACTTTCTCGATGAAAGCAAGGCGATGGTCCTTGGTCTGAATGAAGTCATTCAGGGTGTCGAGTTCGATGCTCTTGGTCGACGGGTCGCCTACTGGTTGTTCGATAGACACCCTGGCTCGAACGCGGCATGGGGCTCGCTGCAGTCGTCGCGCGTGCCAGCCGAAGACGTGATTCATGTGTTCTTCCGGAAGCGGCCAGGTCAGGCGCGGGGTTACACCTGGCTGGCTCCTGTAATTCAGCGCATGAGCAAGTTCGACGAGATGGAAGATGCCGTCATGGAGCAGGCGAAGATCGCCGCCTGCTTCGCTGGGTTCATTACCAAGGACCCTGAAAATAGCCCTGCAGGCTCCAATAAACGACCGCCTCTCATTGATCGCATGGAGCCAGGGATGCTTCAGGAGTTGTCGCTCGGCGAGTCGGTCAGCTTCGGCACTCCACCAACCTTCAACGGTTACACGCCTTATTCCTGGCAAGCGCTACATGCCATCGCCGTCGGCTTGGGCGTCCCTTACGAACTGCTGACCGGCGACCTCAAGGGCGTGAACTTCTCTAGCGGTCGAATGGGTTGGCTGAACTTCGCTCGCCGTGTCGATGTTTGGCAGTGGCGAATGCTGATCCCTCAGCTCTGTGATCAGGTCTGGCGTTGGTTCATGGAGGCTCAGGTGCTTTTGCCTGGCGGGGTAATGGATGACGTCAAGGCTTACTGGGTTCCGCCTCGCCGCGACATGGTCGACCCGAAGTCCGAAACCGAAAACGTCATAACCCGCGTGCGCAACGGTCTGACCACGTGGCCGGATGCTTTGCGCGAACTGGGCATCACAGACCCGAAGCGACATGCAGAGCAAATCAAGAAAGCGAACGACATGATCGACGAATACGGCCTGGTCCTGGATTGCGACCCGCGCCGAGTCGCGGCCGCCGGCTCACCAAGTCAGCCGCCACCAACCGAAGAGAAACCAGACGATGCCAACTCCGAATCAGGCGACGACCAACAAGACGCATGAAACGCCAATGCTCAGCCTGCGCGCCGCCGTGCGTGAAGGCTCGGTTGACGTTGAGCAGCGCACCGTTGAACTCACCTGGACCACTGGCTCGAAAGGCCGCCGCTGGTCCTGGGACATCGGCAGTTATATGGAGGAGCTCGAGGTCAGCGCCAAAGCGCTCCGACTCGACCGCCTGAACAACGGCGCGCCATTCTTGAATGCTCATAGCTCGTACGAACTCTCCGACGTCATTGGCGTTGTGGAGAAGGCATGGCTCGAAGGCGAAGAGGGCCGTGCCCTTGTCCGCTTCAGCCAGCGTGAGGATGTCGAGGGCATCTTCCGTGACGTGCAAGACGGGATCCTGAGAAACATCAGTGTTGGCTATGCCGTCCACCGTTACGAAGTTGTGGAAGAGGAAGACGACAAGCTTCCGACCTATCGCGCGGTGGATTGGGAGCCACTGGAACTCTCGTTGGTTCCGATCGGCTTTGATGACGGCGCCAAGATCCGCAGCGCCCAAACTGCCGCTGACTACAAGGGCCAACGCTTCAACACCATTTTCGAAGTTCGCGAGGCGCAAAAGCCTCTCTACCAACCGGCCGCCGTGGCCAACACCACCGAGGAAAACCCGATGACTGAAGAAGAAAAGCGCGCGGCCGAGGAGTTGATCCGTCGCGAAGCCGCTGATGCCGAGCGTAAGCGCAGCCTGACCATTCGCCAGATGGCGAAGAAGGTTGGTCTGGGTGAGGATGTCGCAGAAGATCTGGTGGCTCGTGGCGTCTCGATCGCTGATGCCAGCATTGCTTTGATCGACAAAGCTGCCGAGAACCAAGGTAAGGATCAACCTGAAACGCGAAACAGCCAAGCGACGGTGGTTGGTGGTCTGGATCAGTCGGTGATTACTGCGAAGCGCGAGGCGATGCAGAATGCTTTGCTCAACCGTTGCAACCCGACCATCGCGCTGATCGAAGGCGCTCGGGAGTTCCGCGGCATGCGCTTGCTCGATCTCGCGCGTGAGTGCGTGGAAACTGTCGGCGGCAATGCACGCGGCATGCTCCCTCAAGAAGTGGCCCGCGCAGCTCTGGGTTGCGACCGAACCGCCATGCGCGCCGCTGGCATGCAAACCACCAGCGACTTCCCAATCCTGCTCGGTGGTGGCGTCACCCGCACCCTCCGTGATGCTTACGCCCAAGCGCCGCAGACCTGGCGCCCTCTGGGTCAGATGACCACTGTTCCAGACTTCCGCGCCACCACCCGTGCTGCGCTGGGTGATATCTCCGCCCTTGAGGAAGTCAAGGAGCATGGCGAATACAAGTACGGAAAACTCGAAGAAGAGGGCGCTCCGATCCGCGTCACCAAGTTCGGCAAGATCATCGCCATCACTTGGGAAGCCGTCATCAACGACGACTTGGGCGCACTGACTCGCATCCCTCGGGCCTACGGATTGGCCGCTGCCGAGACGGAGTCCAATCTGGTTTGGAACCTGATTCTCAGCAACCCGAATTTCACTGACGGCACTGCAATCTTTGTCGCGGGTCACGGCAACCTGGCAGCCAGTGGTGGAGCAATCAACACCACTACCCTGGGGGCTGCACGCGCCGCAATGCGCAAGCAAAAATCCAAGGCCGGCGCGTTCCTCAATGTTGAGCCGCGCTACCTGGTGGTCGGTCCTGACAAGGAACTGGAAGCCTTCCAGTTCACCAGTTCCCAATACGTTCCAGCCAAGAACTCCGACATCAACGATGGCCGCAACACGTCGCTGGTCGTAATCGTCGATGGCCGAATCACTGGCAACCAATGGTATCTGTTCACCGAGGCAGGGCTGATTGATACCTTCGAGTATGCCTACCTCGAAGGTGAGCCGGGCGTATTCACTGAAACTCGCGAAGGCTTTGAAGTCGACGGTATGGAAATCAAGGCACGCCTGGTCTTCGGCGCCGCCTGGATCGACTACCGCGGTGCGTACAAAAACCCGGGCGCTTAATTCCCGAAAAGCACACAGACCGAAAATGGCGCCGCTGGGCGCCCTTTTTGTTTTTGCCCTTTCGAACTTCAAGGTGATTTCGCATGAAAACTTACATTCAGGCTGGCGACTGCTTGACCGTACCAGCTCCAGTTGGCGGCACCGTATCTGGCGAGCTCTACAAAGTCGGCGCCATTGTTGGCGTTGCCGCCACCACGGAAGTAGCCGGTACGCCTGTGGTGCTCAAAACCACCGGTGTCTTTGATCTGACGAAAACCAGCGCCCAAGCGTGGGGCATTGGCGACGTTCTATTCATGAACACCACTACCCGTGCTCTGACTAACGTGTCGGCTACCGGCCTAGTGTTGGTTGGCTTGGCTACGGAAGTAGAGGCCAACCCGAGCGCTACCGGTGCCTGCCGTCTCAACGGCGTTTCTGCTCCGGCGCCGGTGTAATGGGCTGGGCCTCAATGGCCCAGCGCATGCTTGGCGTGTCTATCCGCACATTCAGTGAGCCTTCGGCGTCCATCGATCCTGATGGCGCCGTGTACTGGTTGACGGACGGAGTCGCGCCCGGCGTGGCCCTGGCCCAAGCGGTGTTCGATACCGCTCACGTTTCTGTTGATCCAGAGACAGGCGCGCCGGTGTCGACCAATAACCCGATCCTCGGCGTTCGCCTGATTGATCTGCCCAACAACCCAACAAACCGTGACCGAGTTCGGGCACGCGGTGTGTTGTACATGATCAACGAGCCACAGTTCGACGGCGTGGCTGGTGTAACGATTACCCTCCGGAAGGTTTGAAGATGGCTCACCCAAGAGAACTGATCCGCAAACAAGCCGTTGCGGTCTTGCTTGGCGCGACCAATGCCGGGGCCAGCGTTTATGCAAGCCGCGTGGCACCGCTTATTTCCAACGGATGGCAGAGCGAGCTTCCCGCGATCATCGTTTACACGATGGACGAGTCGGGCGAGATCTTTAACCAGGCGCCGCGCGAGTACATGCGCAAGGTCGAGTTGGTGGTGGAGATTCACGCCGAAGGCAACGGTGCGCTGGACGACACCCTCGACACGCTGGCCCGTCAGGTTGAGCGCCTGCTGCTGACGGACGACACCCTCGGTGACACCGTCAACGATCTGCAATACCTGCGTTCTCGCATGGTGCTGCTTGATCAATCGGAGCAACTGACCGGCGCCTGCCGCGTCGTCTTCGAGGCGTCATATCTGGACCGTCACCCCGACGATCTTTTCAACGAAACACTTCCCGACTTCAACACGCTGGGCACCGACTACAGCTTGGACAACGCCCAGCCCAACCCGCTGGATCGTGCCAAAACGATCATCGAGGACCTGAATCCATGACAACCCGAGTGCTGGTTAAACCCGTCGAGGGTCGCCTGGTGCGGATCCCCGGCACCTACGAGGCGCTGCCCGTAGAAGGGAAGACGCTGGAAACGAATAGTTACTGGCTCCGGAAGAAGGCAGCCGGGGACGTCGAATTCAAAACTGAACAGCCTGTTGATCAGGCCCCGACCCCAAAAGGTGAGAAACAATGAGCATCGGATTCGACACCATCCCTGGGCCTGGATCGCTGCGCAAGCCCGGCGTCTACAGCGAGATCGACAACAGCCAGGCTGTACGCGGCCCGCAGTCGGTCACTTATCGCCGCTTGTTGATCGGCCAAAAGTTGGCTGCCGGTTCAGCCGTGGCCAACACCATGGTTCGCGTGACCAGTGCCCCTCAAGCCGACTCGCTGTTCGGTGCTGGCTCGATGCTTGCCGGCATGGTTCGAGCCGCTTTGGCCATCGACACCTACACCGAACTTCAGGTGATGCCGCTAATCGACAATGTCGCCGGCGTAGCTGCCTCCGGAACTCTGGTTTTCACTGGCCCGGCCACTGGCTCAGGCACCATCGAACTGATGATTGCAGGTCGCCGCGTGTCTGTCGGGGTTATCAGTGGTGATTCCGTCACCGCCATTGGCACCGCTGTCGCGGCGGCAATCACCGCTGCTGCTGACATGCCAGTGACTGCCGTCGCTGCTACGGGCACTGTCACCCTGACCAGTCGCCACAAAGGCGAGGCGGGTAACAGCCTCAACGCGCGAGTGAACTACTACGCCGGGCAGACATTGCCTGCCGGTGTTGGCGTCACTACCACTGCATTTACGGGCGGGGCTGGTAACCCAGTTCTGGACACTGCGCTGGCCGCCCTCGGCGACGAGTGGCTGCATACCTGGGCTGTGCCGTACACCGATGGGGCGAGTCTGGCCAGCGTCAAAACTGAGCTGAACAGTCGCTTCGCCTGGAACCGTGAGATTGAAGCGCACGCCTTCGCTGCCGCGCGTGGCACGCAAGGCAGTCTTGGCGCCATCGGCGAAAGCCATAACAGCCAGCACCTCTCGATCATCATGGCAAACGATGAGCCGATGCCGGCTTATGAGAAAGCCGCCGAGACCATGGCTATCGCGGCGTACTACGCGGCCATCGACCCGGCCCGGCCGATCCAGAATCTGGCGTATGCCTGGTGCTTGCCGCCTGCGGCTGCCGATCGATTCACCAACGAAGAGCGCAACTTGCTGCTGTTCGATGGGATCGCCACGAGCAAGGTCGGCACCGACGGCACCATGCTCGTTGAACGTCTGATCACAACCTACAAAACCAATGCCGCTGGCGGATCTGACATCAGCTACTTGGACAGCGAAACGCTGTTCACTCTGATGTTCATCCGCCACGACTGGCGCGACTACATCCTGCGCAAGTACCCGCGGCACAAGCTGGCCGACAACGGGACTCGCTACGGCATCGGTCAGGCAGTCGTCACGCCGAACGTGATGAAGGCCGAAGCCATCTCCAAGTTTCGCGAATGGGAGGATCTGGGGCTGGTCGAGAACATCGACGACTTCAAGGCCAACCTCATCGCCGAGCGCAACGTCAGCGATCCGAATCGGCTCGACATGCTGCTGCCGCCGGACCTGGTCAACCAACTGCGCATCGTCGCCAACAAGATCCAATTCCGCCTCTAAGGCGGCCTTCGGGAGAGCTATCACATGGCAGGCAATAAACGCGTAGGCGGGATTATCAGTTTGAAGATCGACGGCGATATGTATTTCGCCAAGGGCGACTTCACCTACAACCTCGGCAGACCGAAGAAGGAGGGCGTGGTCGGTAGTGATCGCGTCCACGGTTACAAGGAAACACCGCAGATTCCGTTCGTCGAGGGTGAGATCACCGATCGTGCCGAGATGAGCTTGGAAGCGTTGCTCGATATCGCTGACGCCACCATCACCCTGGAGCTGGCGAACGGCAAAGTGATCGTTCTGCGCGAAGCCTGGTACGCCAACGAGGGTACGGGCAACACCGGCGAAGGCAACATCCCAGTTCGCTTTGAAGGCATGTCGGCCGAGGAGGTCAAATAATGGCGAAGGAAAAAGTAATCACCCTCAAGGTCCCGGTGCCCTTCGGTTCCGAGACGGTCAGCGAGTTGATGCTGTCGTTCAAGTTGAAATACCTGCGTGGCCATTCGTTGCGAGTTACCTCCGACGGTAAAGGTAGCGGCACTGTCGACCTCGACTTCTCCACGCTGCTCGACCTGAGTGCGAAGTTATCTGGGCGAACACCAGCCTTCATCGAAGACATGGATGAGGACGACCAAGGGTTGCTCATTCAGGAAGCCCGAGATTTTTTGCTGAAGCACCTCGGGGGTGGCAGTCCGGCGTGACTGCTGTCGTCAAGGTAATGGGCGTGCAGCCCTCGGAGGTCATGGAAATGGACTTCGACGAGTTGAACTGGTGGCTTGAGCGGGCAGAGGAGTGGACGGAGTGGCAGACAAAGGCTACGGATTAAGCGTCATCATCGGTGCGGTTGACCGGCTGACCGCTCCGCTGCGCGGGATGCTGGGGAAGGTGCAGGCGATCAGTGCGGGGATCAGCAAGTCGCTGGACCGCGCCGGCCTGCCCGTTTTCACCAACAGCCTGAAGAATGTCGGCAGCGCCCTCGGCGGTGTAGGCAGTGCCGTTGGGCAAAGCAGGGACAGGCTGTTGGGGCTCGGCGCAACGCTTGGCATCACTTCTGCCGCACTTGGCTTGTTCGTGAATGGTTACGCGGATGCAACCGGCGCGATCGGCGACACCGCCGAGCGGACCGGGATCAGCCGCGAGCGGTTTCAGGAGTTGGGTTTTGCCGCCAAACTCACTGGATCGTCGTCTGAGGTACTGGCCGGCGCGCTGCAAAAGATGAACATCAACGTGGGTGCCGCAGCCAAGGGTTCGAAAGAGCTCACGGATATGTTCTCCGGCCTTGGTATCAAACTGAAGAATACGGACGGCAGCCTGAAAAGCACCGATGAACAGTTCGCAATGTTCGTCGACCGGATTTCGAAAATCAAAAACCCTTCGCTTCAGGCGCAGGCCGCGGTGAAGATCTTCGGCAAGAGCGCGACAGAGCTTTTGCCGTTGATCAGGGGGGGCAGTGCCGGGCTTAAGGAAATGTCTGACGAAGCGCGCCGCCTGGGTATCGTGCTTTCGGACGATGCTGTGCGGGACGGTGAGGCGTTCGGCGACATTCTGGACACGCTGAAATTTTCCATCAGTGGTGTGGGCAACATCATCGGCACTGCGCTGGTTCCCGAACTCAGCAAGATGTCGACCTGGCTGACTGAAACGATCGTCAAATACCGGCCGCAAATCGAAGCGTTCGCCACCAGCTTTGCCAAAAACCTGCCGGGGAACATCCAGAAAATCACTGCTTTCCTCGGTGACCTTTACGAGGGAATCCAGCCGGTAATCAACGCGGTTGGCTGGCTGTCTGACACCTTCGGCGGTGCCAACGTAATCTTCGCGGCGCTCGGTGCGTACATCGGCGGCGGGCTCGTGATGAGCATCCTCAACCTTGCCGTGGCTTTCAAAGGGCTGGGGTTCGCCATCGCCGCGACTCCTGTTGGGTGGTTCTTGGCGGCGGTGTTCGCCATCGGCTTCGCCGCCACGGTCATTTACAAAAGCTGGGACAACATCGTCGCGTTCTTCGAAGAGAAGTGGGCAGGCGTAAAGTCGGCGTTTAGCGACGGCATCATCAATGGGATCGTGAAAGTTTGGCAGGAGTACAACCCGGCCACGCTGATCATGGAGGCGCTCAACGGCTTGGTGAAATACATGACCGGCTGGGACCTGAGCGCAATTCTCGGAGAAAAGATCAAGGACGCAGTCAGCGCAATGAAAAGCGCTATCCCGGACTGGGCGGCAAAGTTGCTCGGGATCGAAGTTTCAGGTGGTTCTGGGGGGGCAGGTGCTGATGGCGCTGATGGCGCGGAAGGTGGTGATGGTGGGAGTAATCGCGTTGAAGACGGTAATGGTGCCACCCCCTATCAGCCCACAGCGCAAGCTCCCGAGTCCGGCGCCGCTGCGCCGGGTTCTGAAAGGGATTTTGCAGACATCGGTCGCCGTGCCGCTCAGGTCGGAAATGACTCGGCAAAGATCGTTCAAACACAACAGCAGCCTTCCGAAGTTCGTGTGAAGGTCGATTTCGCAAATACGCCGCCTGGCACCAAAGTTAAAACCGAGGGCAGTCAGGGCGCCAAATTCGATACGGATTTGGGTTACTCAATGGCGAACTAACCGGAGCCACCCATGGGATGGAGAGACAACTACCGCGCCGCGACTTTTCGCGGCGTTCCTTTTTTTGTTGAGTCTGCAGACAGCACTCATGGCCGCCGCCAGGCAGTGCATGAGCATGCTCAGCGCGATGTTCCATACACTGAGGATCTCGGTCGTAAGGCTCGGGAGTTCTCCGTTTCCGGTTACCTGATAGGTCTGGAGTACCAGACCCAGCGCGACGAGTTGATTAAGGCATGTGAGACCGCGGGGCCAGGGGTTCTGGTTCACCCCTATCGTGGCGAGATGACCGTAGAGTGTCGCGGCCTGGGTGTTGGCGAGAGCAGTGCCGACGGCGGCATGTGCATGGTTAAGCTGACCTTCCTGGAAGCGGGGGAGGCCTCCTACCCATCAGCCAAGATCGACACGGTCAATGCCATCAGTGCGAAGGGCAATGCCGTCACCGCTGCCGCAGAGAAAAGTTTTGTCTCGGATTTCCTGACTACCGGGTTTCCTGCATATGTTGCCGAATCAGCAGCGACCGGACTCGCCGATCTTGGCGATTTCATGTCGGCCCCAGGCTTGAGCTTTGGCGGGGATTTACAGGCAGCATCTGACTTTTACCAGCAGGCGAAGGGGCTTGCATCAGACGCTTACAGCTTGGTCCAGCAGCCATTGAATATGGTCAGCAGGATCACCGGTTTGTTTGGCTCAATCCGATCGGCTTTCGGCAGCAATGCGTTGAGCATGTTGACCAGCCTTTTTGACCGGTCGCCGTCCAGTTACTCGGGCAGCACCGCAACGCCGAGCCGGAGGCAGCAAGCCACGAACACCGTTGCTCTAAATGCGCTGGTGCGTCAGGTCGCAATTGCTGAAGCCTCGAAGGCGGCAGTGGTAACGCAAACCACGGTGTCCACACCAATACCAGTCGTCGCGGCAAGGGCTGCCACTGCCGTACAAACGTCTGCTTTGGCTTCGAACGTGCGGACCACGCTGACGCCAACGGTCTACGACAGCTACCAAGCCGCGATAAAGGTTCGCGAAGAACTAGTTGACCGCATAGATGCTGAAAGCGAGGCCACTCCGGACGATGAGGTCTACGTGACTCTGTCGGATCTACGGACCAGCGTCGTGCAGGCCGTACCGAATCCAGAGCAGGACCTCGCTCGGATCGTCCAGTACGTGCCGAAAGAGACGCTGCCTTCTTTGTTGGTGGCTTATCAGATTTACGGCGACGCCGGTCGGGCCGATGAGATCGCCACACGCAATGGCCCACGGCACCCTGGCTTTTTGATTGGTGGCAATCAGCTTGAGGTGCTTGCTGATGGATGACCTCGAGCTTTTGGTTAACGGAATGAACTATTCGGGCTGGACGTCACTTGGCGTTACCCGCGCGATCGATGCCGCGACAACCGCGTTCACCTCCACACTCACCGAGAAATGGGAGGCCGGTGATAGCTCTCCCGCCCAGGTGGAGCCCTGGCCGATTCTCCCGGGTGACGCCTGCGAAGTTAGGCTCGCTGGTTTTCCGATGGTGGTTGGCTACGTCGATATTTTCAAACCCTCGTTCAGCTCCACCGACCACGACATCAACATTCAGGGGCGTGACAAGGTTGCGGATCTGGTTGATTGCAGTGCCGTGCACACGCCTGATGAGTGGAAAAACATCAACCTGCTCAGTTTCGCGAAGATTCTGGCGGCGCCGTTTGGGGTGACCGTCACAGCGGAAATTGATGTGGGTGAGCCCTTCCCCGTGTGCAAGCTGCAGCAGGGGGAGACAGCTTTCAAGGCGATCGAACGATACGCCAGGCAGCGCAAAGCGTTGTTGATGCCAGACGGCGCGGGGGGCCTTCTCATAACTCGCGCTGGTGTTCGCCGGGCCGAGGCTTCACTAATTCAGGGCGAAAATATCCTGAACGCCAGCGGCACAATCGATCACAGCCAGCGGTTCAGCAGCTACCTGGTGAAAGGGCAGGCCAGCTACAGCCCAGACAGTACCGGAGAGACCGAGGCTCACATCTCGGGCGGCGTCACCGACAGCGGCATCAGGCGATATCGGCCGATGCTCTTGGTTGCCGAGACGGGCGGAACAACCTCAAGCCTGCAGGATCGCGCAACGTGGGAGGCGAACAGCCGAATTGGCAAGTCTGCCGCGGCGAGCATTGCAGTCCAGGGGTGGCGGCAACGTACGGGCGGTCCATTGTGGGAGCCGGGTCTGCTGGTTTATGTCCGATCGTCCTGGCTGCGAATGGATGGTTGGATGCTAATCCGACAAGTGACCTATGAACGTGGTGAAGGTGGCACGACCGCCAAACTTGAGATTGTCAGTCCCCAGGCTTTCGACCCTGAGCCACCCGACGGCGAGAAAGGTAAGAAGGGCAAAAAAGGTGGCCGGAACATTTGGGCTGAAGCGATTGGTGATGAGGATCCGCCAAAATGAGTGAAGCGCTCAAAGAAATTGGCAACCGAGTAATGATGATGTTCGGCCGTGGTGTTTTGCGCGCCGTAACTGATACCGGCCCACGACAGCAGGTGCAGGTTGAGCTGCTCAAGGATGAGCTTCGCGATGGCCTTGAGCACATGCAGAACTATGGCTTCACCAGTCACCCGCGGGGTGGTGATGTAGCGGTGGCTTTTCTCGGAGGCAACCGCGAGCAAGGGATTGTTCTGGTGGTCGATGACCGCCGGTACAGAATCCCCTTACTGGCTGGTGAGGTCGCCATCTATGACGACCTTGGCAACAAGATCGAGCTGCTGCGCGAGATGGTGAAGGTCACTGCCGTTCAGCACCTTGAGGCAGTCGCCCCGACGATTAAGCTGATTGGTGATGTCGAGATAGTCGGCAACGTCACGACCACAGGCACCATCACCAACAACGGCAAACGAGTCGATAGCACCCATACCCATTCCAGTGGTGGATCAGGAGTACCTGTCTGATGGCCGATGCCGCAATGGTAATGACCGAGAACGGCGGTGCGCTGGTTCTGTCGGGCTTCGACTTGGAGCGCGACGACGGACTGGAGACCGCTGTGATTATCAGCCTGTTCACCGACAGGCGGGCCAGTGCCGAACAGATCCCTGTAGAGCTACCACAGGATGACCTTCGGGGGTACTGGGGTGACATCAGCAACGCCACGCCGTCTGACCAGACCGGTTCTCTGCTTTGGCTGTTGGCCCGCGAAAAGCAACTGCCCCAAGTACTCAGTCGCGCTCAGCAGTATTGCCGAGAGGCATTGGCTTGGATGGTAGAGGACCTGGTCGCAACCCGTGTCGAGGTGACTGCGCAGTTCGTTGCGCAAGGCTGGATGCTAATCCTCGTCGATATTTTCCGGCCGACCGGTTCTCCGGTCCGCTATCGATTCAATTACGAATGGTCGGCTCAAGCCGCAAAGAGGTCTTCCTGATGCCATTTGCTCGACCTACGCTGACTGAGTTGATCAACCGCGTAATCACTGACATCAGCAGCCGTGTGACTGGCGTCGACAGTGCGGTGCTCCGCCGTTCACTGCTCGGGATCGTTGGCCAGTCAGAGGCCGGCGCCGTCCACATGTTGTATGGCTACCTCGATTGGATCGCCAAGCAATCGATCATCGACACTGCAGAGAAGGAATACCTGGAACGCTGGGCGGCGATCTGGAAGGTAATCCGTAAAACCGCCGGCTTTGCTTCCGGGCAGTACGCACTTTCCGGAACTGCGGGCGCCACAATCCTAGATGGCACGATTGTTCAACGCCAAGACGGCGTCCAGTACAAGGTGCTCGGGGATGCCGTGTTCGGCGGCGGCCCATTGGTTGTTCCCATCTTGGCACTTGAGGCGGGCGAGGCTGGCAACTTCGGATCTGGATTGCCGATTTTCCTGCTATCACCGATAGCCGGCGTTCAATCCACTGGCACGACTGCCACAAAGATCGAGGGCGGCGTTGATGTCGAGTCCGACGAGAGGCTGTTGGCCCGCTTGTTGGCCCGTATTCAACAACCTCCTCACGGCGGCGCGACCTTTGACTACGAACAGTGGGCGCTTGAAGTTCCAGGCGTGACCAGAGTCTGGGTTTACCCGCTTCTGATGGGAGTCGGCACTGTCACGGTGCTGTTCGTGTGCGACGAGGAAGTGAGCATTATTCCTTCCCCGGCCAAGGTAGCGGAGGTCCAAGCGTACATCAACGCTCTCGCGCCGGTGACAGCAGAAGTCTTCGTTGCGGCACCAATCGCCGATCCTCTGGCCATGACCATCAAGCTCACGCCAAACACCACAGCTGTTCAGAACGCAGTTAGCGCCGAACTGGCGGACTTGATCGGCCGTGACTCTGCACCTGGTGGAACGATCTTGATCAGCCGTTTGCGTGAAGCCGTATCGCTCGCAGCCGGTGAGGACAATAACCAGATCGTCACGCCGACCGCAGATGTGACGCACGCCACTGGCCACATGGCCGTGTTGGGCACGCTTACTTTCTCCAGCTTTTAGGAGGCGAAATGCCGACAGCTGCTGAATACAGGGAGCAGCTGAAAGCGCTGCTTCCACCTGGACAGGCCTTCCCTCGCGACCCTGGCACCACTTTGCACGACCTCCTTGATGGGATGTCGATCGAGCTTGCGCGTGTGGATGGACGAGCCAGCGTGCTGCCGCCAGAGGTTAACCCGGCCACTGCCGTTGAACTACTTCCGGATTGGGAGCGCGTGGCGGGGCTACCTGACAAATGCTCGGGCGTCCTCGAGGAAACGCTGCAGGGGCGTCGCAATGCACTGCTAACAAAGCTCGCCAGCACCGGTGGCCAGTCGACCGAGTACTTCATCGATATCGCTGCATCTCTTGGGTACGCGGTGACGATCGAGGTGTTCAGGCCTTTCCGCGCGGGCATGTCCGTCGCCGGCGATGCTTTGACCAATGGGCCATGGGCTTACACCTGGCTGGTCAGAGCGCCAGAGGTCAGCGTTACAGAGTTTCGAGCTGGGCTATCGGCTTCGGGCGAGCGCCTCCGTACCTGGGGCAACGACACCCTCGAATGCAAAATAAATCAATTGAAGCCAGCGCACACGATCGCGCTCTTCGCCTATGGAGATTGACGCATGCACAGAATTGATGGGCCTGGCGCCACGGTTGATAACAAGTTCACTGACGGCGATCCGGTTGGCGGCATTCAGGCAACTCTTGTAACTGATGACTGGCTGAATGATGTCCAAGAAAACATCATGGCGGTGTTGGTAGCGGCGGCTGTTTCGCCGACGAAAGGGCGTTCGGCTGACTTGGTTGATGCTATTCGTTCGATTTCTCCGGGAGCTGTTGGCTCAGTTAGAAACGCGAAAATGTCTCTGGTCGCCGCCAGTGCAAGCGCGACATTTACATCTGATCAGGTTGTTGTGGCATCGTCACTTGGCGGTGCCACTTACCGACTGAGCAGCTTCAGCAAGATCATCAATCTCGCCACAATCGGCGCTGGCGGTATGGATACCGGTAGCGCACCGCTCTCAGGGTTCGTCGGGCTGTATGCAATCTATAACCCTTCGAACGGCGCTTCTGCACTACTTGCAGTCAATGCAACAAGCGCGCTGCTGCCGAATGTTTACGGCGGTGCAAGTATGCCGGCTGGATACACTGCGTCTGCCCTAATAAGCGTATGGGGAACAAATGGGAGCGGTCAGTTTGTAATTGGGCTTCAGGTAGACCGCGAAATCAGCATCGCCACAAACACTGTATTCACTACCACCACCGTACAAGCATCGCTGACATCGTTCTCAATTTCCGCAGTGGTTCCAAGAAACGCAGTTACATGCAGGGGTGATTACACCGTTGGATCTTCAGCGGCAAGTGCGGGCGCAAGCGCAGTTCTGTGCGGATCACCTATTGAAATTGGTCGCGTAGCTCAGGGGGGGACAAGTGCTACAGCCGGTGCAACTATGGTTTCATCTTTCCCGCATCTGCCAATTCTAACTGCGCAAACATTGTATTATCGCGGGTCAGTATCTGCTGGCACATATAACTTCGTTGTCAGCATTTCTTCTTATGTGTTCTGAGGGGGTTAATTGGATATTTATGTTGCTTTTTTAGATGCGGAAGAGAAAGTGGTAATTGCATCATTTTCCAGCATTCAAAATCAATCCGATTGGCCGCATCAAGGAGTTGTTAGCGATAGCGATCAAAGGTGGATTGATTATATTGGTCAATTCAAGGATGATACGGTTTTTATCCATGCTTGAACCTGTATTTGCGCGCTTGAAATAAACTACAAACGCGCAAATAATTCAAGGAAGCTTATCAATTACTCCGGAAACTATAGGAAATTCCCTCTCTGCTTTCAGTTGATACATGGTATCAAAAGGATGAACGCAGTCGGAGAGCATGCTCTGCCAGCCCGTCATGTTAATAAGGCTATAGTAGTGCGATACGATTGGCACTGATGTTGCTGATGCCACGATATTCATGTGCGCAACATAGTATTGAAGCTTACTCTGGCGCGGCTCCTTGCACACTGGGTTTGGCTCATATAGAACCACCTCTTTTCCGTACTTCCGTGCCGTAAAGATAAGCTGCTTTAGTATTTCAGCATATGCTTGCGGAGACTCGGCCAAATTTCCAGCGGTAGGCGCAGACTGAAAGTATGCGTCATTCAGGCTCATATTGATCGTGACAATCTTGGCAATAGAATCACGCATTTGATCCTCCCATACAGGATGTCGTCCATCCGCACCGTATAGCAGTTGGGAGGCCTGTGTTCCGCCAACACCATGGTTGGCAATACGAACTCCGGTCCCGTACTTCTGCTGAAGCATTCGCTCCAGAACCTTCGTTTCGCTATTCGGCGAAATGACGCTCGCGCCATTTATTACTTGCCATCCCTCGGTCGTTGAATCGCCGTACGCCTCTATGAGCACATCTGTCGCATTGGCGGAAGCAATTGTGAGAGTAAAGCACGCGGCAACAAACAGTTTCTTGATGAGCATAGGCCCTCCTTGTGGGGCTTAGTGTACCAACTAGCATGGTGAAAAATGTCTATCACTGAAAAGCAATTGCTGCAGATCCTCACGAACGCCGGCAAGCAAGCCGGCGTTTTTGCGTCTGGAGAAAGGTTATGATTGCAACCGATAAAGACCGCGACATCCTCGCGCGCACGCTGTGGGGAGAGGCTCGCGGGGAAAGCCTCGCAGGTCAGATCGCTGTGGCCTGGACGATCCGCAACCGCGTGAACGATGGCAAGGACAAGTCGTGGTGGGGCGAGGGTTACGCCGGCGTCTGCCAGAAGCCGTACCAGTTCAGCTGCTGGAACAGGAACGACCCGAACTTTGCTTACCTGAGTGGCGCGAAGCCTATCCCATTCCGCGAGTTTGCCCAGGCTCAGATCGCCGCTGAGCAGGTGATGGCCGGCAAAGTGCCTGATCCCACTGGGGGTGCCACGCACTACTACGCGATCACCATGCCGAATCCACCAGTCTGGGCGAGGGGTGCCAAGCAAACGCTGAAGCTCGGTCGACACGTCTTCTTCAAGGATGTGCCATGAGCCCAGCATCGCTGAAGTTTGCACTAGCCGGAGTGCTGGTGCTGTTGCTGATCGCCGCAGGCGCGGTGTGGAAGGTTCAGGACTGGCGCTACGGAAAGCAGCTGACCGAGCAGGCCGGTACCCATCAGGCCGACCTAACCAACATCAGCGATGCAGCTGCCGCTCAGGTGCGCGCTGATCAAGACAAGCGTCTGGCGCTCGAGCGGCGGCTGTCGACCAGCGAACAAACCCACTACAAGGAACTGAGCGATGCTCAACGCAATCAAGCCCGCTTGCGCGATCGCCTTGCTACTTCTGATTTGCGGCTGTCAGTCCTCATTGCCGAGAATCCAGCCGGTGGCTGTTCAGTGCCAGCCAATACCGAAGCCGGCGGCATGGTTCATGGAGGAGCGCGCGCCCGACTTGACCCAGCGCATGCTCAACGAATTGTCGCCATCACCGATGCCGGTGACCAAGGACTAATCGCGTTGGCCGCATGCCAGGCTTACGTGAGGGAGGTGTCTCGCTGATGGGGGAAAGGGCTATCGAACGGTTTCTCGCCGGTGAGCTCGCGGAGCCTGAGGGTGAGTTCGCTAATGTGTCTGCTGTTGGCCATCAGTTCCCAGTTGCTTTTCGTCTCAATATCAGTGGCTCTACGGTTTGAATCTGCGAGCTCTGTCTTAGCCTTGGCCAATTCGGTCCGCAACTGGTCCCTCTCCCTGGATACGTCCGCATGCATTTGCACCAGGCCGAAGACGTCCTCCCTTGCCTTGCGCATTTGCAGGGTGAGTTCCTGAATTTCGTTCTCGTACGTGCGCAGGAAGTAACGGCAGGTCTCAAGCTCAGTCGGGCAGCCAAGCCAATCGCTGGTGTCTTCTATGTCGAGTGGGTCCATGGTGATGCCTTATCGGTACTGTTCGGATATACAGTAATTCAGACGCAAGAATCGGGCGAGGGTGAAACGACGAGCTGTAGGGTTGTGGGTGGTGTGCGGTCGGCAGGACGCCGTAGAGATGGGCGCTACTGTAGGAATATACAACGCTAAGTTATTGATTCTTATAGGGCGATGTGGCGGTTTTGCACCATACATAAAACTATACTTTTCTCTTATAGATCATATGGTTGAATTGGTTTAGGGGTCACCTTGACATGGTGGGGGTCGTTGGTTCGAGTCCAATCGCGCCTACCAAACAAAATCCGCTCTGCTGGGCGGTCTAGAAGGGCTCACCGAAAGGTGGGCCCTTTTTTGTTGCTTGCGTTTTG
>Ga0105251_10000418_pt1 | contig 41213 bp, 42 predicted proteins | sample KBSS64metaG_FD_80424 | JGI IMG/M metagenome (GOLD analysis project Ga0105251, IMG submission 80424) | Switchgrass rhizosphere microbial communities from Kellogg Biological Station, Michigan, USA - KBS S6-4 metaG | ecosystem: Host-associated > Plants > Roots > Rhizosphere > Soil | place...
CACGACGTTAGCGTTTTTGATATCAACCCAGTGGTTGGTCATCGCACCGCGACCAAATGTTGGAGCAAGACTTGCTACCGTTGGTCCGTGTCAGACGCGCGCCTGGTTGTCTACCGCCAGCATACCGAGGGAACGCACAAATTTTTGCGTCAGCATGCCGGTTTCATTACTTGCCGCAGATGCACAAAGCATCCCGGTGGAGAGCCAGCGGTTAACCGTCACGCCCTGCTCGTTCTTTTCAATAAAGTTCGCATCGCGGTCGGCTTTCATTAACTTCGCGATACGGGCAAAAGCGTCGTCCCAGGAGATGCGCTGCCACTTGTCAGAACCCGGCGCGCGGTATTCCGGATAGCGCAGGCGGTTTTCGCTGTGGACGTAATCCAACAGCCCCGCCCCTTTCGGGCAAAGTGCGCCACGGCTTACCGGATGGTCCGAGTCACCTTCAATATGATAAATCGATTCTTTGGCGTTCTTCGCGCCATCACCCAGGCTATACATTAAAAGCCCACAACCTACGGAGCAGTATGTGCAGGTGTTACGGATCTCTTTGGCACGCAGCAGCTTATAGTTGCGTGACTGAGCCAGCGCCATTTTGGGAGCAAATCCCAGCATCGCCGCTGTTGTTCCTGCCATACCGCCCGCGCAGATTTTAAAAAACTGTCTGCGGCTGACGTCCATTGCTGTCCTCGTTTTCGAATAAGAGCCTAATGGGATAGGCGCTAAGACTTCGAGCCGCAAACTAACAGCAAAGCCCCTCTTTTTTTTGCGTCAAATCAAGGTCGCCTTTCTTCGCCCACTTAATAGTCAGCCCTGGCGAATTTGCCTACCCCTTTATAATTACGCGCTGAACAGAATAATTCGCGAAACGTATTGGGTTAATGTTATAAATTTTCCCTTTATTTTTTATAGCGATGGCACGGGAATGGACAGAAAAAAAGCGACGCTGATTGGACTGGCGGCGATACTGCTGTGGAGCACGATGGTGGGACTCATTCGCAGCGGGAGTGAGGGGCTTGGGCCGGTTGGAGGCGCGGCAATGATCTACACCGTCAGCGGGCTATTGTGCCTGGTGACGGTGGGTTTCCCGAATATACGGCGTTTCTCTCCGGGGTATCTTATTGCGGGCAGCGTCCTGTTTGTCAGTTATGAAATTTGCCTGGCGTTGTCGTTAGGTTTTGCCGCAACGCGATCTCAGGCGATTGAAGTGGGCATGGTGAATTATCTCTGGCCGAGCCTGACCATTGTGTTTGCCATTTTATTCAACGGACAAAAATCGACTCTGTGGGTGATCCCTGGCTTAATCATCGCCTTGTTAGGCGTCTGTTGGGTGTTAGGAGGTGAACATGGATTACAGATGGATGAGATTATCCGCAACGTTGTCTCCAGCCCATTAAGCTATGCGCTGGCGTTTGCCGGCGCATTTATCTGGGCCGCCTACTGCACCGTCACCAGCAAATACGCCAAAGGACAAAACGGTATTACCCTGTTTGTCTTGCTTACCGCGCTGAGCCTGTGGGTGAAATATGCAGTAAGCGATCAGCCAGAAATGGCATTCAGCGTTCCAATCGTCGTGAAGCTATTAATGTGCGGCGTGGCGCTCGGGTTTGGCTATGCCTCATGGAATATTGGCATACTTCACGGCAACGTCACGGTGCTGGCTACCGCCTCCTATTTTACCCCTGTTTTATCCGCCGCGCTGGCTGCGGTATTACTGAATTCGCCCCTGTCATTCTCCTTCTGGCAAGGCGCGCTGATGGTCTGCACGGGTTCGCTGCTGTGCTGGTTTGCCACGCGGAAATAATGGCAATGTGTTGCCGGAATATTTTCATACCGGCAACATAATTAACATAAATTTAAAATGTGACCCAATCTCAAAATAATTATCAGAACGTTAGCGAACATGTTTAGGTTCTGTTTATATTATATCCCTTATGTAAATCCCCACCGCTTAAATTGACAAAAACTGACACCGAAAAGTAATTACTCCCCTGCGAATATTCACATTGTATATAGCACAAAATGCAATAGTATATTTCTGAATATGTCAAATAACAAAACGCAATTACCGCACCAAAAACCACCTAAGTCATTGCTTTACAAGAACAGGTAAAATTACACCCTCCAAAACAGCACGGAAATACCGATAATTAACCCCATAAACTAAACCGTGCAATAACTATAATTCTCACAATTGTTATGGCATGGGAATAATCATTTTTTGAGTAAAATCCAATCAATTATTATACGTTCACGGCAATTTTTCCGATCACGATCATACTAATTGAAATTATCGCTAATATTTTGAAACTTATTATTGAAAGGTAACTACAAGATTTTTAAAAATAGCATGCCATTGACGAACAGCCTCGTTTATCAATTGTTCAAGGTGGCTCAGGAAATACCCAATAAAATTATAAGGAACATTTAAGATGAAACTTAAATTAGTTGCAGTGGCAGTGACTTCCATGTTGGCAGCAGGCGTTGTAAACGCAGCGGAAGTTTTTAACAAAGACGGTAACAAACTGGATCTGTACGGCAAAGTAACCGGTCTGCACTATTTTTCTGATGATACCGGCAGCGACGGCGACAAAACTTACGTTCGTCTGGGCTTCAAAGGTGAAACTCAGATCAACGACCAGCTGACCGGTTACGGCCAGTGGGAATATGAATTCAAAGGCAACCGTACTGAATCTCAGGGTTCTGACCGTAACAAAACGCGTCTGGCATTCGCAGGTCTGAAATTCAACGAATTCGGTTCTTTCGACTACGGACGTAACTACGGCGTTGCTTATGACATCGGCGCTTGGACTGACGTTCTGCCAGAGTTCGGTGGTGATACCTGGACGCAGACTGATGGCTTTATGACTGGCCGTACGACTGGCGTTGCAACCTACCGTAACACCGACTTCTTCGGTCTGGTTGACGGTCTGAACTTTGCAGCTCAGTACCAGGGTAAAAACGACGAGCGTAAAATCACCGAAGCGAACGGTGACGGCTGGTGTCTGTCTTCTACCTATGAAATCGACGGTTTCGGTGTAGGTGCAACCTACGCGAAGTCTGACCGTACTAACGACCAGGTTCGTGCTCCAAACAATACATTAATCGAGCACCGCGAGTTGAATGCAGGTGGCGACACTGCAGAAGTATGGGCTGCTGGTCTGAAGTACGATGCAAACAACATCTACCTGGCAACCACCTACTCCGAAACGCGCAACATGACCAACTTCGGCAGCGGTTTCATCGCGAACAAAGCGCAGAACTTCGAAGTTGTTGCTCAGTACCAGTTCGATTTCGGCCTGCGCCCGTCCATCGCGTACCTGAAATCCAAAGGTAAAGACCTGGGTTCATACGGCGACCAGGATCTGGTTGAATACATCGATGTGGGCGCGAGCTACTACTTCAACAAAAACATGTCTACCTACGTTGATTACAAAATCAACCTGGTCGATGACAACCAGTTCACCAAAGATGCTAAAGTTGCAACCGACAACATCGTAGCTGTAGGTCTGACCTACCAGTTCTAAGATTTGTCAGTATAAAAAGGCCAGCCCTCACGGCTGGCTTTTTTTTTCTGTTGGACTGGCGTAATAAAGGAGAACGCCATGCACAGCTTTAAAGGACGTTGTTTGTGCGGGATGAGCCATTTCAGCATCGAGCTCACCAATTTTGACGTCTACGCCTGCCATTGCACTCTGTGCCAAAAATGGTCAGGCGGTATTGCCATGTATCTGGAAGCACAAGGAGAACCCTGCGTTGAGCAGGACTCGATCGCGCCTTCCCATTTTTCGTCATCAACGCGCGGAGAACGTTGGTTCTGCCCGGGGTGCGGTTGCCCTTTATGGTTTGAGCTGACCTCAACGGGGCGTTACTTTGTTCCCTGGACGCTGCTGGAAATGAGTGAAGACGAGCGCCGCCGGCTGGTACTGGCTGCTGAAATCTACACCGAAACACAACCTGCTTTTTGCGGGATGACCGGACAATATGCCCGGCTCAGTGGTGCAGAAATGGAAGCGCTGGAGGCGCGGAACCAGTTTACGCCATAGTCTGCTCGCTGCCGGCAGCCCGGCGTAACCAGTTTTGCAGGAGCTTGCCGTCCTCCGTCATGTCTGAATCCGCACGCACGCAGAGATAGTAGTCGCGCCCATCATCAATGGGTAAATCAAGGATTTTTACCAACTCACCGCTTTCAAGATAGGGTGCAATCAACGGCTCACGCATCAGCGCGCAGCCCAACCCGGCCTGAACGCCCGCAAGCGTCAGCAGCCCATCTTCAAATAAGGGACCGCTTCGACGCGGAGGACGTTTTACGCCCTGCAACATAAACCATTGATGCCAGGTGGCCCGCTCCTCATCATGCAGTAACGGCATTTGCAGCAGCTGCTCCGGCGTATCGATATGACCGTGCACGCGTAAAAATGCCCGGCTGCACACCGGCACCATCTGCCCGGAAATCAGCTTTTCACTCTGATACCCCGCCCACTGGCCGTTGCCGAAGCGGATAGACATATCCGATGCATCGCTTAGGTAGTTGCGATGGTTGGCATAGACCACGTTAATCTCCGTTTGCGGATTGGCACGCATAAAGGCGGGCAGACGGGGAATAAACCACCCCATGCCGAACAGAGGGATCAGGCTTATCGTGACCTGTCGCATTTGCGCCTGTTCCACCAGATGTTCCGTTGCCTGACGCAGGGCGTTAAACGCCGCACGAATCGAGCGGTAATAATCACGGCCCTGTTGGCTAAGCACCAGTCGGCGTCCCTGACGTTCCGTTAGCGGCATTTGCAGATAGCCTTCCAGCACCTTGAGCTGATGGCTCACCGCCGACGGTGAAATATCCAGTTCCTGCGCGGCGAGCGTCACGCTGCCCAACCGGGCGATGGCTTCAAATGCGCGCACCGCACGCAGCGGCGGATCGTTTGCCAGACGGCTTTCAGCGTACGCCGCCACACCATCCGATTGTTCTGTTTTATTCATATATTGATTTCTTTACGGTTTTCACCCCATGACGGGGTGGCGCTATCTTCATATAAATCATAAAGATAAAACAAGACCGGTTTATCATAAGAAATAATATATGTGTATTTTACAATTTAATTCAATTGTCGGATGGTAGCCGCTGAAAAAGTCATTTGTGGATACTCACGTTGGATACACTCATACAACAACTGATCAACGGCGTGATGCTGGGCAGCATCTACGCGCTGATCGCGCTGGGCTATACCATGGTGTATGGCATTCTGCGCATCATCAATTTTGCCCACGGCGATATTCTGATGGTGGGTGCGTTAACCACGCTGTCGGTCATCAACACCCTGAACAACGCCTTTCCGCACCTGCCGCTGCTGGTGCAGTTGGGCTGCGCGCTGCTGGTTGCAATGGCCGTTTGCGCCCTGCTGGCAATGGCGGTTGAGCGTTTTGCCTATCGCCGCCTCCGTAACGCACCGCGCCTGGCCCCGCTGATCTCCGGTATCGGCATTTCGGTGTGACTGCAAACCGTCGCGATGGTCATCTGGACCCGTAATCCACTGATGTTCCCTCAAATACTGCCCATGGACCCGATCGCCATCACCTCGGGCAGTGAAGCCCATCCCCCCGCCATTGTGACCGTCACCGGTATTGTCACCGTGGCGCTGGCGCTGGGGGTGATGACGGGTCTTTGGCTGCTGGTTGAATACACTCGCCTCGGCCGTGGAATGCGCGCCGTAGCGGAAAACCCGCGCGTCGCCACGCTAATGGGCGTCAACCCGAACGCAATTATTACCCTGACCCTTGCCGTTGGCGGGATATTTGCCGCGCTGGCAGGGGTGATGATGGCAAGTAATTATGGCAACGCCAGTTTCTCAATGGGCTTTTTGCCGGGCATCAAAGCCTTTACCGCCGCCGTGCTGGGCGGCATTGGTAATATTCGCGGCGCGATGTTCGGCGGGATCCTGCTCGGTATTATCGAAGCGCTGGGGGCCGGTTATCTCGGTGAACTGACCCACGGCGTGTTTGGCAGTAACTATCAGGACGTGTTTGCGTTCATGGTGCTGATTTTAGTGCTGGTCTTCCGCCCGGCGGGTCTGCTGGGCGAGCGCGTGGCGCACAGGGCGTAAGGAACATGATGACAACTGCACAACTTCAAACACCTGTCGTATCCCGCAAATTCTGGTCGGGCATGACCTTATTCTGCCTCGCCCTGATCGTCGCACCCGTTGTTGCCAGCCAGCTTGGCGGCAACTATTGGGTACGCGTGATTGACTTCGCCCTGCTCTACATCATGCTGGCGCTGGGGCTGAACATTGTGGTCGGCTACACCGGCCTGCTGGATATGGGCTTTATCGCCTTCTACGCCGTCGGGGCCTATCTGGCCGCCCTGCTGGCCTCTCCCCATCTGACCGAGACGTTCCCACTCCTCGCCGTCTGGTTCCCCGACGGGCTGCACACCTCATATCTGCTGATTATTCCACTGGCCGCGCTGGTCGCCGCGGTGTGCGGCATTTTACTGGGTGCACCTACACTTAAGCTGCGCGGAGATTATCTCGCCATTGTGACGCTGGGCTTTGGTGAGATCATCCGCATTCTGATGCGTAACCTCGACCGCCCGGTGAACATCACGAACGGCGCGAAAGGCATTACCGGCGTCGATACGCTCAACCTGTTCGGCCTGAAATTTAGCGGCGTCTATCACTGGTTCGGCGTCAAAGTTCCCGCGCTGTGGCTGTGGTACTACCTGCTGATGCTGTTCATTGTGGCGATCATCTTCGTGTGTCTGCGTCTGCAACATTCTCGCATTGGGCGCGCCTGGCACGCCATTCGTGAGGATGAAGACGTCGCCCGCGCCATGGGCATCAACGTACGCAACTATAAACTGCTGGCCTTCGCGATGGGCGCTTCCTTTGGCGGCATCGCCGGCGCGCTCTTTGGTGCGTTTCAGGGCTTTGTTTCGCCAGAGTCGTTCACCCTGCAAGAGTCTATTGCCGTACTGGCCATGGTCGTGCTGGGCGGGATGGGACACATTCCGGGGGTGATCCTCGGCGCGGTACTGCTCACCGCGCTGCCGGAAATACTGCGCAGCCAGGCCGCCCCCGTTCAACAGGCCTTGTTCGGCACCGTACTGATTGACCCGGAAATTTTACGCCAGTTGTTCTACGGCCTGGCGCTGGTGCTGGTGATGCTGGTTCGTCCTTCGGGGATCTGGCCGGTACGCCATAAGGAAGGGAAAGCATGAGCCTGCTCACCGTACGCAATATGTCTAAACGTTTTGGGGGCCTGACGGCGGTAGATGACGTCTCCCTCTCTGTGAACAAAGGCGAAATCTACGGGCTCATTGGCCCCAACGGCGCGGGCAAAACCACCTGCTTTAACGTGATCACCGGGCTGTACCCGGCAGACAGCGGGGAATTTTTGATTGCCGATCGGCCCTATTATCCCAAGCAGATCGAAAAAGTCACTGCCGCCGGGATCGCGAGAACCTTTCAAAACGTGCGTCTGTTTAACGAGATGTCGGTGCTGGAAAACGTGATGATTGGCCGCCACGTGCGCACACGCAACGGTCTATGGGCTGCTATCGCCCGCCATAAGCGCGCCCGTGAAGAAGAAGCACATACCCGTGAGCAGGCCTTGCACTGGCTGGAGTACACCGGGATTGCCAGGTTCGCTCACTACCGCGCTTGCGATCTGGCGTATGGCCATCAGCGTCGTCTTGAAATCGCCAGAGCGCTGGCAACTGACCCACTCCTGCTGGCGCTGGATGAACCCGCGGCGGGGATGAATGCGGCTGAAAAAGTGGCGCTCGGTGAACTGCTCTCCCGCATCCGCGATGACGGTAAAACCCTGCTGATGATTGAACATGACGTCAAGCTGGTCATGGGGATCTGTGACCGGCTGACGGTACTCGATTACGGCAAAACGCTTGCCAGCGGCACGCCAGACAGCGTGCGTCGCGATCCGGCCGTTATTGCCGCCTGGCTTGGAGGCGACGCCCATGTCTGAACTCCTGAACGTTGAACGTCTGGACGTGCATTATGGCGGGATACAGGCCGTCCGCGACGTCTCTTTTACCCTGCATGAAGGCGAACAAGCCACCCTGATCGGCGCTAACGGCGCAGGTAAAAGCTCTACCGTGCGGGCCATTACCGGGCTGGAAAGCTTCAGCGGCAGCATTAGGTTCAACGGCAAAGACGTCCGTAAACACCGGCCGGAGGCCTTGCTGCGCGACGGCCTGGTGATGGTGCCGGAAGGCCGCGGCATTTTCGCCCGCATGACCGTGCTGGAAAATTTGCAGATGGGGGCATGGCTAAGACGTGACACTGTCACCATAAAAAATGAAATGAACGCGATTTTTGAGCGTTTCCCTCGTCTGGGAGAACGTCAGCATCAGCTCGCCGGGCTGCTTTCCGGCGGAGAACAACAGCTACTGGCTCTTAACCGCGCGCTGCTAAGCCGTCCGCGGCTGCTGATCCTCGACGAACCCTCAATGGGGCTTGCTCCGAAGATGGTCGAAAACATTTTTGCCGTGATTGCCGGGCTGCGTGAACGCGGCGTCGCCCTGCTTCTTATCGAGCAAAACGCCCGTCTGGCGCTGGAAGTCACCGACAGTGCCTGGGTAATGGACAGCGGCAGCATTGTTCATCATGGCGACTCAAAAGCCCTGCTCGATGACGACCACATAGCACAGATTTATTTGGGCGAAATGCCCGTTTAACACCACCAACATCAGGGAAAAACAATGAAAACAGTAAAAATCAGTGCGCTTAGCGCCGCTATTCTGCTCAGTGGTTTTACCTCAACGGGCGCATGGGCTGCCGACAGTGAAACCGTAACTATCGGTCTGGCGGGCCCATTAACCGGCCCATCTGCCCGTATCGGTAAAGATCTGGAAAACGGCGCGCAGCTGGCGATCGACGACATTAACAAGCAGCACCCGACCATCGGCGGCAAAGCGGTAACCTTCAAACTGCAGTCCGAGGACGATCAGTCTGACCCGCGTACCGCCGTCGCCGTGGCGCAACGCCTGGTGGACAGCGGTGTTGCTGGCGTCGTCGGCCACTGGAACACCGGCACCAGCATTCCGGCAGCACGCATCTACCACGATGCAGGCATCGCTCAGGTTGCACCGGTCGCCACTGGACATGCCTACACCAAACAGGGTTTTGACACCAGCTTCCACGTGATGGGCCACGACGACGATGGCGGCCAGTTTGCCGGTCAGTACGCGGTGAATACCCTGAAAGCCAAACGCATTGCGGTGATCGACGACCGTACCGCCTTTGGTCAAGGTCTGGCTGACGAGTTCATTAAGTCGCTTGAGGCACAAGGGGTAAAAATCGTTGACCGCCAGTATGTCGATGACAAAACCGTAGACTTCAGCGCCGTCCTGACCGCTATTCGCAGTAAAAATGCCGACCTGATCTTCTTCGGTGGCGTGGACAGCCAGGCCGCGCCGCTGGCTCGCCGCATTAAACAATTGGGCATGAATGCCACCCTGATGGGGGCCGGCGGTTTTGTTAGCCAGACGTTCCTCCAGCTGGCACAAAAAGAAGGTGAAGGCGTCGTCGCGCTGGAGCCAGGCCTGCCGGTCGACCAGATGCCGGGCGGTAAAGCCTTCGAACAGGCTTACCAGTCGCGCTATCACACCCATATCGAACTGCATGCGCCGTTTGCCTATGACGCCACCCGCGTGCTGGTTGCGGCCATGGAAAAAGCCGATTCGGTTGATCCCGCCGAGTACCTGCCGGCCCTGCGTGCCATCAGCTATTCCGGCGTCACCGGGCAGATTGCATTTGATAAAGAAGGCAACCTTAAATCGCCGTCCTTCACCGTCTATAAAGTCGTTGACGGTAAATGGCAGCCACAGACCGTTCTGGGCGGCGCAGACGCGAAGTAACGCAGTGAGGCAATGTGATGAGTGATAATAATGAGCTGGGCATTCTCGCCCGCCGCAAAATTGAAGCAGAAATTATTAAGCCAATTTATGAAATCCTGGTGCGTGAGATAGGGAAAACCCGCGCCCAGGCGGTCATTGGCGAGGCCATTGAGCAGGCTGCTATTGATGCGGGCAAAGAGTTTGCCAGCAAAGAACCCAACGGCGCGGACGTCAAGAGCTTTATCGCCCTGCAGTATCTGTGGGAGAAGGATAATGCCCTCGACGTTAAGGTCATTGACGCCGACGACCAACAGTACAACTACAACGTGACCCGCTGCCGCTACGCCGAGATGTACCACGAGATGGGGCTGGGTGAAATTGGGCACCTGCTCTCCTGCGCCCGCGACGAGAAATTCATCGTCGGCTACGCGCCGGACGTCGAGCTAACCCGCACCTCCACCATCATGCAGGGCGGATCATGCTGCGACTTCCGCTACCGCAGCAAAAAGGACAACGCATGATCCGCATAAACGCCGAACGTCTGTGGTCAACGCTGGAGATGATGGCGCAAATCGGCGGCACGCCCGCCGGTGGCGTCACGCGTCTGGCGTTAAGCGAAGAAGATCGTATTGCGCGAAACCTGCTGCGCGACTGGGCGCTCGAGGCTGGATTCACCTGCGATGTAGATAGCATGGGTAACATGTTTATCCGCCGCGCGGGGAAAAACCCGGCACTCGCACCGGTGATGACCGGCTCACACGTCGATTCACAGCCGCTCGGGGGCAATTACGACGGAATTTACGGCGTGCTGGCCGGGCTTGAGCTGCTGCGCACGCTGAACGATAACCAGGTCGAAACCGAGCGCGACATCGTGCTGGTGAACTGGACCAACGAAGAAGGTGCGCGCTTCGCGCCCGCCATGCTCGCGTCGGGGGTCTGGGCCGGTCAACTTACCGAAGAGTTTGCCTACGCCCGGATGGACAGCAAGCGCGTCACGGTCCGCGAGGCGCTTGAGGCCATCGGTTATCGCGGCGAACGTCCTGCCCGCGCGTTTCCGGTTCACGCCTGCTACGAGCTGCACATTGAGCAAGGGCCGATTCTGGAAGACGAAGGTATTGATATTGGTCTGGTGCGGGCGGCAATGGGTCAACGCTGGTTTACCCTTACGCTGGACGGCTTTGCCGCCCACGCGGGTACCACGCCGATGCACAGCCGTCGCGATGCCTTAACCGCGTTTGCGGCGCTGGCGCTAAAAGTGGAAGAGATTGGCTACCAGCATGCTCCTGACGGGCGCGCCACCATCGGCATGGCCAACGTTACCCCGAACTCGCGCAACGTGGTGCCCTCTCGCGTGGTGTGCAGCGTGGAATTTCGCCATCCGGCGCAAGAGGCGCTGGACGCAATGGAAACCGCGCTGGCGCAGGCGGCGGAAAGTCTGGCCACACGCGGCGTCACCGCCAGCGTTGAGCGCATTTTTGACTACGCGCCCATTGCGTTTAATGCGCAATGCCTGTCGCGTACGGAGAATGCCGTGGCCGCGCTGGGCTATACGTCTAAGCCGATGGTTTCCGGGGCCGGACACGATACCTGCTCCGTCAGTAAAATCGCCCCGGCGAGCATGATTTTTATCCCTTGCGTGAAGGGCATCAGCCATAACGAAGCGGAAAAAATCCTGCCTGAATGGTCAGAAAAAGGCGCCAACGTGCTGTTACACAGCGTGCTCGCGGCCGCGCAGGAGCAATAAGAGGGGGCGAAAGCAGAAGCCCTCTGCTTTCGCCAGACTCAGATGGCCACGCGGCGGCTGATTTCGACAACCCGATCGCTGGGAAGGTGGTAATGGTTAATCACATGCGTACAGTTGCGCTTCATAAAGGCAAAGATATTTCGCTGCCAGGCCACCATTCCCGCCGCCTTGTCTCCGGCCACAATAGTTTCATGCCCGATGTACCAGGTTGCATCCTCAGTCGCAAATATCGCGTTGATTTCGCTAATTCCCTGCAGGAGATGGGGGATGTTCGGGTGTTGCATAAAGCCATATTGCGCAACGCCATGCCAGTACCCCTGCGCGCGCTGTACCACCTCAATTCGCTGCTCATCATCAACGTAGGGCACATTAAGAATATCAATGGTCAGGGATAACACATCCCGCTGCAGGGCGCGGTTTCGCGCAACATGCCAGCGCATCACCGGGGGAATATCATTCCGCGTGCGGGTTAAAAAAATCGCGGCTCCCGCCACTCTGGGCACCGCTTTCTGCTGAAGATGAAGAAAGAACGCATCAACGCTCATCCCTTTCTCACCCACCGCGACGGACACCGCTTTGATGCCCCGATTCCAGATCAGCATTATCGTGCAGATGGCAGCCGCCATTAGCAATGGGATGTACCCGCCCTCAAGGACTTTGATCATATTGGCAAATAAAAAGCTGCTATCAATGACGAAGAAGCCCGCCGCAATGACCGTGCAGCCCACCAGGTTCCAGCACCACACTTCGCGCATGGCGACAAAAAGCAGCCCCGTCGTCATCAGCATGGTTAATGACACGGCAATACCGTAGGCTGCCGCCAGCTTATCGGAGGATTTAAAGAAGATAACCAACCCCACCGTCACCACCATCAGCAGCACGTTGATGGTGCCGATATAGATTTGGCCATAGCTCTCTGCCGCCGTCTGCTTGATGCGCAGCCTGGGCAACCAGCCGAGCTGAATAGCCTGACGCGTCATGGAGAACGCGCCGGTGATGATGGCCTGGCTGGCAATAATGGTGGCAAGCGCAGCCAGAACAATCAGTGGAACCTGCAATACCGACGGGCACAGCAGGAAAAAGATATTTTGCCTGCTGTCGGCTCCGGCCAGAATCAACGCCGATTGCCCGGCGTAGTTGAGCAGCAATGCCGGAAAGACGACGCCGTACCAGGCCAGCCAGATGGGCTTTTTGCCAAAATGCCCCATGTCGGCATACAAGGCTTCAGCGCCGGTTACGCAGAGAAATACCCCCCCTAATACCAGAAAACTGGTAAACCCATTCGAGAACAAAAACGCAATCCCGTACCAGGGGTTTAGCGCCAGCAGCACTGAAGGATGTTGAATAATGCCCCATACGCCTAACGCTGCGAGGGTAAAAAACCAGAGCGCCATGACCGGGCCAAAAATTTTCCCTATTCTGGCCGTACCAAAAGGCTGAATAAGAAATAGCGCCAGCAGCATGAGCACCGTGAGGGGCAATATGTACGGCTGGGATTCGGGGATAACAATTTCTAACCCTTCCAGGGCGGAAAGCACGGAGATCGCCGGGGTGATTGCACCGTCACCGTAAATCAATGCCGCACCGACTAATGCGGCAAAAATCACCCAGCGGCCCCCCTTGCCCTTTTCCACCAGTAGCGACATCAACGCCATAATGCCGCCCTCACCATGGTTATCAATCCGCATGGCAAAAGCGGCATATTTTATGGATGTCACCAGAATCAGCGTCCAGGTGATGAGGGACAATAAGCCCAGGACGACGGACGGCGTTGGGTCATGCCCGGAGAGCGAGAGAACCGTCTTAAAGGTATAAAGCGGGCTCGTACCAATATCGCCAAACACGACTCCCAGCGCACCGCCCGCGAGCAGGCTTAACCGGGAGAAGGGTTGAGATGATTCGCTGCGGTGCAGGCTCATATTTACCAGCGGAAGTCAGATAATCCTTTAAAAAACATAGCCCATATGGCCTGCGCCCGCCAACGCCGCTCCCGATACATTCTGGCACGGCTTACTGGCGGCTGACGTTCGCCAGGCTAAACCAAATCCCGATCGCCAGAAACAGCAGCATCCCGCCAGCACTGCCCAGCGCCACGCTGTGAGAGGTGATAAACGCGGTTTTCGCCGCCTCAATCACCGACTCGCCCAGTGCCGGCGTGAGATCCTGTGCCACCTTTACCGCTTCGCCAATGGATGACGACGCTTTATCGATAAGCGACGCGTTCAGCCCATGCGGCAGCGCGATTGATGCCGAGAAGCTGCGGGTCAGCAGCAGACCGAAAATCGCGATCCCCAAGCCAGCCCCTAGCTCATAAGACATGGTTTCAATTGCCCCGGCGGCGGCGGCTTGCTCTTTTGGCGCAGCCGCCATAATGGCCGACGTGGATGCCAGTAACGCACTGGCGGCACTAAAGCCAAGCAGCACCATCAGGCTCCAGGCTTGCCACTGTTGAGTGCTGAAGTCGAGCATCGACAGCCCCATAAAACTCAACGCGCTGAGCCCCATTCCGCCTGCGGCCACAATACGTAACCCAAGCCGCCCCACCAGTACCCCGGCAATCGGCCCGCTAAAGCCGCTGGCGACCATCAACGGCAGCATAAACATGCCGGCTTCAAACGGCGTGAACCCATGCACAAACTGCAGCTCCTGTGCCATCAGCAGCTCGAAGCCCCCCAGCGCAATCATGGCGGTCATCGCCATCACCACCCCGCTTAAGATGATGCGATGGCAGAACAACCGCATATCGATCATCGGCACGCGGGCACGTAGCTGAATGCGCACGAAGACAAAGAGCATAATCGCCCCGGTAAGAAGCGTACACGCCACCAGCCAAGGTGACAGCACGCCTTTCAGCGCGGTTTTCGCGCTGTAGACCAGCAGCAAGATCGCCACAATCAACATGACCGCATGGCTGATATTCAGCGGCTGTTCAGGCCGCCCCTGCTGACGCGGAACAAAGCGTGCGGCGAGAGAGACCACCACCAGCACAATCGGCACGTTGATTAAAAACACCGAGCCCCAGTAGAAATGCTCCAGCAAGATACCGCGAATTAACGGACCAAAGGCTGCCCCGCCGGAACCGACTGCCGCCCAGACACCTAGCGCAATATTACGATCCCGTACATCGGTAAACAGCGTGCGGATCCCGGCAAGCGTCGCGGGGATGATCATCGCCGCACCAATCGCCAGCGACGCGCGCGCGGCAATCAGCCAGACCGCAGAAGGCGCAAACGCCGCCGCGAGAGAGGACAAGCCAAACAGCGTGCTGCCAATCATCAGCAGACGCTTAAAACCAATGCGGTCGCCCAGCGCGCCCATTGGCAGCACCATGCCCGCCATCACCAGCGAGTAGATATCAATAATCCACAGCAATTCGTTGCCGCTGGCACCCAGCGTCATACTCAATGTCGGCGCAGCAACGTGCAGCACCGTCGCGTCAATCGCTACCGGAATATAGACCAGCACGATAATCACTAACGCTAACCACTGACGAAACATAAATTTCCTTTTAACATGAAAACCTGGACACATGTCCAGAATGCGATCCTACGTAAAGTTGAACACTTGTCCAGCTCTTTGTTACACTCGTTTCGTTCCCATTGAGAGTGAGAAATAATGCCTTATCTAAGCAAAGATGAACGGCGGGAGGATATCCTTCAGGCGGCTATGCGCGTGGCGCTGGCGGAAGGGCTGGCAGCAATGACGGTGCGCCGTATCGCCGCAGAAGCCGGCGTTGCGACCGGGCAGGTACATCACCATTTCGCTTCCGCCGGTGAGCTGAAGTCGCTGGCGTTTATCCGCGTGATCCGCGAACTGCTTGACGCCGAGGTGGTGGGTGAAAATGCCAGCTGGCGGGAGCGGCTGCATGCCATGCTCGGTAGCGATGAAGGCGGGCTGGAACCTTATATCCGCCTATGGCGGGAAGCACAGATCCTGGCCAGCCGTGATGCGGAAATTAAAGACGCCTACGTCCTGACGATGGAAATGTGGCACCAGGAAACTGTCGCGATTATCCGCGCGGGTGCAGAAGCGGGTATTTTTATCCTTACCGACCGGGCAGAAAATATCGCGTGGCGCTTAATTGGTCTGGTCTGCGGCCTTGACGGAATATATGTATTAAACATGCCCGAAATGGATGACGCCGCGTTTAATAATCATCTTGATAAAATGATTACCCTTGAATTATTTTAATACTCCCTATGGAGTATTTATTTTCGCCAAAATTTACAATTAGTAACACATAAAGCGTCCCCCTCATTCCCTTTCGAAACTCTGGGGTGCGCTTTTTTATCTATCCTTTCAGATGTATCCCAAAACATCCAATAACTTCAACTCTAAATAGTTATCCATCTAACTGTTTTTATTTCACTTTTTTTACATTGTGGGTCAGTGCGAGGGCGATATGTCACAACAAAGTGAGAAAAATAATCATTATCTATTAAGTAATTGGAAACCTGAAAACGCACAATTTTGGGAGAATAAAGGGAAACATATCGCGCGAAGAAATCTATTGATTTCTGTGGCTTGTCTTCTTTTAGCGTTTTGCGTGTGGATGTTATTTAGCGCCATCGCGGTCAACCTCAATAAAGTCGGATTTAATTTCACGACCGATCAGCTGTTCATGCTCACCGCATTACCTTCGTTGTCCGGTGCAATACTGCGCGTCCCCTACTCTTTTATGGTGCCGATATTTGGCGGGCGCTACTGGACAGTATTAAGCACGGTGATCCTGATAATTCCCTGCGTCTGGCTGGGGATCGCTATTCAAAATACCGCCACGCCCTACAGCGTATTTATTATCATCGCGCTGCTTTGCGGGTTTGCCGGCGCGAACTTTGCCTCCAGCATGGGGAATATCAGCTTCTTCTTCCCGAAAGCCAAACAGGGCAGCGCGTTAGGGATCAATGGCGGGCTGGGTAACCTGGGCGTCAGCGTCATGCAGATGGTCGCCCCGCTGGTGATATTCCTGCCCATGTTCACCTTCCTGGGCGTTAACGGGGTCCCTCAACAAGACGGTTCCTCTCTGTGGTTAGCCAATGCTGCCTGGATCTGGGCGCCGCTGCTGCTGCTGGCAACCATTGCCGCTTTTTTTGGCATGAATGATATCGCCAGCTCTAAGGCCTCCATTGCCAGCCAGCTCCCGGTACTGAAGCGTTTTCATCTCTGGCTGTTGAGCCTGCTCTATCTGGCAACGTTCGGATCATTTATCGGTTTCTCGGCAGGCTTTGCCATGCTGTCGAAAACCCAGTTCCCTGACGTGAACATTCTTCACCTCGCCTTCTTTGGCCCTTTGATTGGCGCGCTGGCACGCTCAGCGGGCGGGATGATCTCTGACAAGCTCGGGGGCGTTCGCGTAACGCTAATCAACTTCGTGTTTATGGCGATTTTCAGCGCGCTGCTGTTCCTGACCCTTCCCGGTTCCGGGTCGGGAAATTTCATGGCCTTTTATCTGGTCTTTATGGGGCTGTTCCTCACCGCCGGGCTGGGCAGCGGCTCCACGTTCCAGATGATTGCGATTATCTTTCGCCAGATCACCCTCACCCGCGTGAAGCAACAGGGTGGAACAGACGAACAGGCGCAGCGTGAAGCCGTCACCGAAACCGCCGCGGCGCTGGGCTTTATCTCAGCGATTGGTGCCGTCGGCGGCTTCTTTATCCCGAAAGCCTTTGGCACCTCACTGGCGATGACGGGTTCACCAGTGGGCGCTATGAAAGTGTTCCTGGTGTTTTACATCGTCTGCGTATTCGTCACCTGGCTGGTGTATGGCCGTAAATCCGCAAAAAAATAATAACTACATTATCGCCGGAGAGTGATGCAGCGCCCTTCGGCAGTGCTCTCGAAGCAGGAGAAATGTCATGAGTAAACTGTTGGATCGCTTCCGGTATTTTAAACAAAAGGGCGAGAGCTTCGCCAATGGGCACGGGCAGGTGTACAACACTAACCGTGACTGGGAGGACAGCTACCGCCAGCGTTGGCAGTTCGACAAAATTGTGCGATCCACCCACGGCGTAAACTGTACCGGCTCCTGCAGCTGGAAGATTTACGTCAAAAATGGACTGGTGACCTGGGAAACGCAGCAGACCGACTATCCGCGCACCCGCCCTGACCTGCCCAACCATGAACCGCGCGGCTGCCCGCGCGGCGCGAGCTACTCCTGGTATCTGTACAGCGCGAATCGCCTGAAATATCCGCTGGTGCGCCGCAGGCTGATTGAGCTGTGGCGCGACGCGCTGGCGCAGCATAACGATCCGGTTCTGGCCTGGGATGCCATCCAAAGCGATCCGCAAAAAACGCAAAGCTACAAACAGGCGCGTGGGCGTGGCGGGTTTATCCGCTCTAACTGGAAAGAGTTGAACCAGCTGATTGCTGCCGCCAACGTCTGGACTATCAAGAATTATGGACCGGATCGCGTGGCCGGTTTCTCGCCTATCCCGGCGATGTCGATGGTGTCCTACGCTGCCGGTACGCGCTATCTCTCTCTGCTCGGGGGAACCTGCCTGAGCTTCTACGACTGGTATTGTGATTTACCGCCTGCATCACCGATGACCTGGGGCGAACAGACCGACGTACCGGAATCGGCCGACTGGTACAACTCCAGCTACATTATCGCCTGGGGCTCGAACGTCCCGCAGACACGTACCCCTGACGCCCACTTTTTTACCGAAGTCCGTTACAAGGGCACCAAAACCGTTGCCATCACCCCTGACTTCTCGGAAGTCGCCAAGCTAAGCGACCAGTAGCTGGCCCCGAAACAAGGCACCGACAGCGCCCTGGCCATGGCGATGGGGCACGTGATCCTCAAAGAATTCCACCTCGATAACCCAAGCGATTACTTCCTGAACTACTGTCGCCGCTACACCGACATGCCGATGCTGGTGTTACTCGACGAGCAGGAAGATGGCCGCGTGGTTCCTGGACGCATGCTGCGCGCGTCCGATCTGGCCGAGGGGCTGGGTGAAGCCAACAACCCGGAATGGAAAACCATTGCCTTTGACGTTGCCGGTAATCTGGTGGCGCCAAACGGATCGATAGGCTTTCGCTGGGGCGAAAAAGGCAAATGGAATCTTGAATCGCTGGCGGCGGGTCAGGAAACCGAGCTGGCGCTCTCATTGCTCATCACTCACGACAACATTGCTGATGTCGCGTTTCCGTACTTTGGCGGCAACGAAAATCCGCATTTTCGCAGCGTGAAGCAGGAACCGGTGCTGACGCGTCGGGTGCCGAGCAAAACGCTGACCCTCGCGGACGGTAGCCAGAAACGCGTGGTCAGCGTCTACGACCTGCTGCTCGCCAACTACGGCCTGGATCGCGGTCTGGAAGACAGCAACGCCGCAGCCAACTATGCCGAGGTTAAAGCCTATACCCCGGCCTGGGGCGAGCAAATCACCGGCGTGCCGGCTTTTCTGATTGAAAAAATCGCCCGTGAATTTGCCGACACGGCGCACAAAACCCACGGGCGCTCCATGATCATCCTCGGTGCCGGTGTGAACCACTGGTACCACATGGACATGAACTACCGTGGGATGATCAACATGCTGGTCTTCTGCGGGTGCGTTGGGCAGAGCGGTGGCGGCTGGTCACACTATGTCGGCCAGGAAAAGCTGCGCCCGCAAACCGGCTGGCTGCCGCTGGCCTTCGCGCTGGACTGGAACCGCCCGCCGCGCCAGATGAACAGCACCTCCTACTTCTACAACCACGCCAGCCAGTGGCGCTATGAGAAACTGACCGCGCAGGAGCTGCTCTCTCCGCTGGCGGATGCGTCAAAATTTACCGGGCATCTGATCGACTTCAACGTCCGCGCCGAGCGCATGGGCTGGCTGCCGTCGGCACCCCAGCTCAACCTCAACCCGCTGCACGTAAAAGCGCGGGCCGAAGCGGCCGGGATGACCCCGCAGGACTACACCGTGCAGGCGCTGAAATCGGGCGATATCCGCTTTGCCTGTGAACAGCCTGACAACGGCAAAAATCACCCCCGTAACCTGTTTGTCTGGCGTTCTAACCTGCTCGGCTCGTCCGGTAAAGGGCACGAGTACATGCTCAAATACCTGCTCGGTACCGAAAGCGGCATTCAGGGTGAGGATCTGGGCTCAACCGATGACGTGAAGCCTGAAGAGGTGGAATAGCAAACGAAGGCCATCGAAGGCAAGCTCGACCTGCTGGTGACGCTCGATTTTCGCATGTCCAGCACCTGTCTGTTTTCCGATATCGTCCTGCCGACCGCCACCTGGTATGAAAAAGACGACATGAATACCTCGGATATGCATCCGTTTATTCACCCGCTTTCAGCGGCCGTCGACCCCGCCTGGGAGTCCCGCAGCGACTGGGAAATCTACAAAGGCATCGCCAAAGTCTTCTCCGAAGTGTGCGTCGGCCACCTGGGCACGGAAACGGACGTGGTGCTCCAGCCGCTACAGCATGACTCCCCGGCCGAGCTGTCCCAGCCGTTTGATATTCAGGACTGGCGCAAAGGTGAATGCGATTTAATACCCGGCAAAACCGCACCGAGCATTGCGGTGGTCGAACGTAATTATCCTGAAACTTACGAACGCTTTACCTCTCTCGGCCCGCTGCTGGATAAGCTCGGTAACGGCGGGAAAGGCATTTCGTGGAACACCCAAAACGAGGTCGACTTCCTCGGCAAGCTCAACTACGTCAAGCTCGACGGCCCGGCAAAAGGTCGACCGCTGATTGAAACGGCGATTGATGCCTCCGAGGTGATCCTCGCCCTGGCCCCCGAAACCAACGGCCAGGTTGCGGTAAAAGCCTGGGAAGCGCTCGGTCAGCTGACCGGACGCGATCACACGCACCTGGCAATCAACAAGGAAGACGAGAAAATCCGCTTCCGTGATATTCAGGCACAGCCGCGCAAAATCATTTCCAGCCCAACGTGGTCAGGGCTTGAGAGCGAGCATGTTTCGTATAACGCGGGCTATACCAACGTGCATGAGCTGATCCCCTGGCGTACGCTTTCAGGCCGCCAGCAGCTGTATCAGGATCATGCGTGGATGCGTGCCTTTGGCGAGAGCCTGGTGGCCTACCGTCCGCCTATTGATACCCGCAGCGTTACCCATATGCGCGAGATCCCGCCGAACGGCTTCCCGGAAAAGGCGCTCAACTTCCTGACCCCGCACCAGAAATGGGGCATCCACTCCACCTACAGCGAAAACCTGCTGATGCAAACCCTGTCGCGCGGTGGGCCAATCGTCTGGATCAGCGAAGCCGATGCGAAAGAACTGGGCATTGAGGATAACGACTGGATCGAAGCCTTCAACGCTAACGGCGCCCTCACCGCCCGTGCGGTAGTCAGCCAGCGCGTGCCGCCGGGTATGACCATGATGTACCACGCCCAGGAACGCATTCTGAACATTCCAGGGTCAGAGGTGACGGGACGCCGTGGCGGTCTCCACAACTCGGTGACGCGCGTTTGCCCGAAACCGACGCACATGATCGGCGGTTACGCGCAGCTGGCGTACAGCTTCAACTATTACGGCACCGTCGGCTCCAACCGCGACGAGTTCATCATGATCCGCAAAATGAAAAACATTAACTGGCTGGACGGCGAAGGTCGGGATCAGGTACAGGAGGCGAAAAAATGAAAATACGCTCACAGGTTGGAATGGTACTGAATCTCGATAAATGCATTGGTTGCCACACCTGCTCGGTCACCTGTAAAAACGTCTGGACCGGACGTGAAGGGATGGAATATGCGTGGTTCAACAACGTCGAAACCAAACCGGGCATCGGCTACCCGAAAAACTGGGAGGACCAGGAGGAGTGGCAAGGCGGCTGGGTGCGCGGCATTACCGGCAAGCTAACGCCTCGCCTCGGCAACCGCGTCGGCGTACTGTCAAAAATCTTCGCCAACCCGTCTCTGCCGGGCATCGACGATTACTACGAACCCTTCACCTTTGATTATCAGGATCTTCACCGCGCCCCGGAGGGCGACCATCTGCCCACCGCCCGCCCGCGTTCGCTGATCAGCGGCAAGCGGATGGACAAAATTGTCGGCGGCCCCAATTGGGAAGAGCTGCTCGGCGGCGAGTTTGAGAAACGCGCCCGCGACCAAAACTTCCAGAAGATCCAGAAAGAGATGTACGGCCAGTTTGAAAACACCTTCATGATGTATCTGCCGCGCCTGTGCGAACATTGCCTCAACCCGAGCTGTGTCGCCACCTGCCCGAGCGGCGCTATCTACAAACGTGAAGAGGACGGCATCGTGCTGATTGACCAGGACAAATGCCGCGGCTGGCGCATGTGCATCAGCGGCTGTCCGTACAAAAAAATCTACTTCAACTGGAAGAGCGGCAAATCTGAAAAATGCATTTTCTGTTATCCGCGCATTGAATCCGGCCAGCCCACCGTCTGCTCCGAAACCTGCGTCGGACGCATCCGCTACCTCGGCGTGCTGCTGTATGACGCAGACCGCATCGAAGAAGCGGCCAGCACCGAGCATGAAACCGACCTGTACGAACGTCAGTGCGACGTGTTCCTCAACCCGCACGACCCAGCGGTAATTGAAGAGGCGTTGAAGCAAGGCATCCCAGCCAACGTGATTGAAGCCGCGCAAAAGTCCCCTGTCTATAAAATGGCGATGGACTGGAAGCTGGCTCTGCCGCTGCACCCGGAATACCGCACCCTGCCGATGGTTTGGTATGTTCCACCGCTGTCACCGATCCAGTCCTACGCTGACGCGGGCGGTCTGCCGATGAACGACGGCGTGTTGCCTGCGGTTGAGAACCTGCGTATTCCGGTTCAGTATCTGGCAAACATGCTCAGCGCGGGCGATACCGGCCCGGTGCTCCGCGCGCTGAAACGTATGATGGCCATGCGCCACTACAAACGTTCCCAGACCGTTGAAGGCGTGACCGACACCCGTGCCATTGAGGAAGTCGGTTTGAGCGTTGAACAGGTTGAGGAGATGTACCGCTATTTGGCCATCGCCAACTACGAAGATCGCTTCGTCATCCCGACCAGTCACCGCGAAATGGCGCAGGACGCCTTCCCGGAGAAAAACGGCTGCGGCTTTACCTTTGGCGACGGCTGCCACGGCTCCGACACCAAATTCAACCTCTTTAACAGCCACCGTATTGATGCCATCAACATCTCCGAGGTGCGCGAGCATGGGGAGGGAGAATAATGCAGATCCTCAAAATCATCGCGCTGCTGATTGAGTATCCGGATGAAACCCTGTGGGAAAGCCGCGAGGAAGCGCTTTCGCTCATCGAGCATGACGCGCCGATGCTGCTGCCGTTTGCCCGTCGGCACCTAAGCGCACCGCTTCTGGATAAACAGGCGGAGTGGTGTGAAGTGTTTGAGCGCGGCCGCGCAACGTCGCTGCTGCTGTTCGAACATGTTCATGCCGAATCCCGCGATCGCGGTCAGGCAATGGTTGACCTGATGGGCCAGTACGAAAAAGCCGGTCTGCAGCTGGACTGCCGCGAGCTACCGGACTATCTGCCACTTTATCTGGAATACCTGAGCATCGTTACCGACCCGGAGGCACGCGACGGGCTGCAGAACGTCGCGCCTATCCTGGCGCTGATTGGTGGTCGCCTGAAACAACGCGGCGTGGCGCATTATCAGCTGTTTGATGCCCTGTTGGTCCTTGCCGGCAGCCGTTTGTCCAGCGACAGCGTGACGCAGCAGGTTTCCGGTGAAAAGCGCGATGACACCCGTCAGGCGCTGGACGCCGTGTGGGAAGAGGAACAGGTTAAATTTATCGAGGACAACGCCACAGCCTGTGACAGTTCGCCGATGCAGCAATATCAACGACGCTTTAGCCAGGACGTCGCCCCGCAGTATGTCGACGTCAGCGCCGGAGGCCCAAAATGATCCAGTATCTGAACGTCTTTTTCTACGGTATTTACCCGTATCTTTGCGGCACCGTTTTTCTGTTGGGCAGCTGGCTACGATACGATTATGGCCAGTACACCTGGCGCGCTTCCTCCAGCCAGATGCTGGATAAGCGCGGAATGGTGCTGTGGTCGAATCTGTTCCACATCGGTATTCTGGGGCTTTTCTTCGGACATCTGTTTGGCATGCTGACACCGCACTGGGTCTATTCCTGGTTTCTGCCGATGTCGCAGAAACAGCTGCTGGCGATGATCGCCGGCGGCGTGTGCGGGGTGCTCACGCTGGTGGGCGGCGCGGGCCTGTTGATTCGTCGTCTGACCAACCCACGCATTCGCGCAACCTCCTCCACGGCGGATATTCTGATCCTCTGCGTGCTGCTGATCCAGTGCATTCTGGGTCTGACCACCATTCCGTTCTCCGCCCAACATCCGGACGGCAGCGAAATGCTAAAACTGGTGGACTGGGCACAGGCGGTGGTGACCTTCCGCGGTGGTGCATCCGCGCATCTTGACGGCGTGGCATTTATCTTCCGCGTGCATCTGGTGTTGGGAATGACGATCTTCCTGCTGTTCCCGTTTACGCGTCTGGTACACGTCTGGAGCGCACCGGTGGAGTATCTGACGCGTCGGTATCAGGTGGTGCGTTCACGTCGGTGATTGTGTGCCCGGTGTTTCCCTCTCCCTTTTGGGGAGAGGGCTGGACTCAGGGCATCAGCCTGCCCTGAACGTCACACTATTTCCCCGCCTGCGGATGAGTATCAAACCCCGCCATTACCGCCGTCAGTTCTGCCAGCGAGAAGGCGTGCTTCGGATCGTCAACGCCGAGGCCAAATCGCTCCTGCATCAGTTGATACAGCGCCGCCGCATCCGCTAAATGGATCTGCTCCTCCACGTGACCATTTTTCCAGTGCGTGAAGTTGAAGTTAGTCAGCGTCAGCTTGCCGCCGTCAGGCAGATGGCGGCACATCAACAGATGATGGCGAAAATGCGACTGCGGCCAGTGGGCTGACCAGAAGTTGCCCATCACATAATCGCTGGAATATTGTATCGCCAGATCAAAATGATACATCGACTGCCAATGCTCATGGTGACGGAACTGCAGTACCCAGTCATTACCTTCACTCAATAAACGATACATCCCGTGCGGCGTTGCTTGTTCTTCGTTGGCGACTAAACGAATCGGCGCCGTCAGCGTCTGTCCACCAAAGCCGACGTCGGCAATCCAGCGCTCGCCGTTCAGCTCAACCAGCAGCAGACGGTGCGTACGCGGCGGCATCTGCGGCGGGTTCGCTAACACCACACGTCCCAGCACGCTACGCACCGTGAACCCGACCTCGCGCAACACGCGCTCGAACAAACCGTTTTGCTCGAAGCAATATCCTCCGCGACGGGCAGTGACCAGCTTATCCACCAGGCTCCTATCGTCCAGATGGATCTCGCGCGGCAAAACGACGTCAATATTCTCGAAGGGAATCGCACTGTTGTGGTGTAAATGCAGCGCACGAAGGGAGTCGATATCAACCGATGCGGGCTGCTGCCAGCCCGTACGGGAAAAATAAGCACTCAGAAATGGGGACATGTTTAGCTTCCTTTAGGTGATATTCCTTGTTTATAAACTATTTTCCCCTCGCCATATGCGCAAAAGTGCTTTTTAAGATCGCGAATTACGCTGCATGATGCCCAGCGCGCTTAGCATCAACACCAGCCCGGTAAGCAGCGTCAATGTTGCCATCGCCATTCCTTGTCCGACCGATCCTTGCTCAAACTGCCGCCAGATAAAGACCGATACCGTCTGGGTTCCCGCGGGCGCCAGCAAAAGAGAGGTCACCAGCTCGCGAGACGCTATTGCGAACACCATCAGCATCGCGGCGAGCAGCGCGGGAGAAACCAACGGCATGACGATAAAGCGTAAGGCCTGAAATGCCGATGCGCCGTGAACGCGCGCCGCAGGCTCAAGATTCCCGCCAAGCTGACGCAGCGCGCTGCCGACGTACCGTACCGGCCACGGCAACAAAAGACAGCAATACGAAAACAGCAAGATAACCCAGCTATTGTATGGCGAGACGGGCCAGAACGGTCGGTTCCACAGCAAGATCAACCCGACCCCCACCACAATCCCCGGTAACGCCGCGGGCATTAGCGAAAGCGCGTCCAGCACGCCACGCCCCTTTATCTTTTGCACCACCACCAGCCACGAAGCCAACAGCCCGAGCAGACCGGTGATGAAGGCCGTACCCAATGCCAGCGACAAACTGGTTCCCAGGGCGGAAAGCGCATCACCCTGCTGGCTAAATAACGCGACGTAGTGTGACAACGTCACGTTTTCAAGCGTCACGCCGCCGGATAACGCGCCCAATATCCCAGAAAGTGCCATTGAAAGCCCCGGCAAGATCGCCGCGATACAGCCGACCACGCCCATCACCGCCACAATCGGCAGCGTAAAGAGGCCTGCGTCTGCGCCGGTATTCTCAGTGGGTTTGCCCGTCACGCTGGTAACATCGTGATGACCGGTCAGTTTTTTCTGTAGTCCCCAGGCACCGAGCGCAATGGCTACCAGAACCACAGAGAGCATTGATGCCCCCGAAAGGTCGACCGGCCAGTCAGCCAGCTTCTTTTCGATATCGGTGGTGAGCATCATGACGCCTGCTCGCGTTCCCAGCGCCGCGGGGACGCCGAACTCTTCAATCGCCAGCGTAAACGCCAGCAGCATCCCCGCCGCCAGCGACGGAGAAAGCATCGGCAGTGTGATATGCCAGAACGCCCTTCCCGCACTCGCACCGTGCACGCGGGCAACCCGCGCAAGACGTTGCCCACTCGCCAGCAGGCTGCGGGAGACGGCAAAATACACCACCGGGAAAATGTTCAGCGCCATTACCAGCACAATACCGGTTTTGCTAAACAGCACATCATTAAGGTTGATACCGATTATCTGCTGTAAATAACCGTTCGTTTGCAGCACCAGCATCCACGACAGTGCCGCAATATAGGGCGGCGTCAAAAACGGGATGAGGAACAGTAAATCCCAGAGTCGCGGGAACGGCAAATTCAGCAGTCCCCGCGCCACCCCGAGCGGAAAACCGATCAACGCGCTGACAAGCGCCACGCCAATGCCTACCTGAAGGGTCCCCGCCAGCATGGTGGACAGCTGCGGTTGGGCGAGCAGCGCCTGCACCCCGCTAAACGCGCCCGTCAGTACGCCCGCGCTGAACTGCGGAAACACAGCCTGTAAGGCGATAAATGACAACGGCAGCGCCACCAATATGACGAGCAGCGCCAGCGTCATCACCGATAAAGTTCGTTGATTCACAAGGCAATCCTGAAGACGGGGTTGCCCCCGTCGGCTGAATTACAGAGAGAAAATGGCGTTAAAACGCTTGAGGATATCGCTACGCGAGCTGGTGCCTTCGCTTTTGGTCGGCAGCACGTTCAGTTCGTTAAGCAGCGGACGCTTCGCGTTGACATCTTCACGCGCAGGCATCAGCCACGCATCGGCGACCATTGCCTGACCTTCCGGGGAGAGCACGTAGTCAACAAAGGCTTTTGCATCATCCGCGTGCTGCGTCGACTTCAGGATCATCATCGGGCGCGGGGCAATCACCGTCCCGCTTGCCGGGAAGATCACCTTCAGGGATTCACCCTGGTTGATGTTGCCATAGGAGACATAGTCAACCGCACCAAACACCGCGGCTTTCGCCCCCTGCATCACGGGCGTCACGGCTTGCGCATTCGGGCCGCTGACGACCATGCCGTTCTTTTTCAGCTCATCAAACAGCGACCAGGCTTTGTCGCCCATGCCATTTTGCAGCCCGATCAGCAAATCCAGTGACGCACCCGACAGCGCCGGATCGGGCGTGGTCACCTTGTTTTTGAACGCGTCGGTGGTCAGGTCCTTCCACTCTTTTGGTTCCGGCGTACCGCTTTTGGTGTTCCAGACAATCCCCAGCGCCGAAATGCCCTGCGCCACGTAATCTGCGGATTTCAGATCGGCTGGGACTTTTTCTGCATTGGCGCTCTGGTACGGCAGCAGCCAGCCGCGAGTATGGAGATCTTCCGCCGTATCCCATGAGGCGGAAATCAGCACATCCGCCTGCGGGTTAGCCTGTTCAGCTTCCAGACGCGCCATCACCTTGCCGGTTGTCGCCTGGAAAATGTCGACTTTGACGCCGGTTTTCTTTTCAAACCCGCTAGCCAGATTCTTGGCCAGTGAACCCGGGCCTGCGGTGTACACCGTCAGCGCATGGGCGCTGGACATCATGACGGAAGATAACGCCATCGCGAGCAGAACTCCTTTTTTCACAGACATTGTGGCTTTCATGCAAACTCCCCTGAGGATGAAATCAAACGATCGGCAGCAACGCTGCCAGCAGATAAATGCACGATGCGATCGGCCAGAATTTCAGCCTCCCGACGGTCGTGGGTAACATACACGGCGGTTGTCCCGAGCTGGCGCAGTAAAATGGCCATCTCCTGACACAGTGATTCGCGCAGTTCGCTGTCAAGGTTGGAGAGCGGTTCGTCAAAGAGCAGCACCCGAGGTTCCGCGACAATCGCACGGGCCAGCGCCACGCGCTGCTGTTGCCCGCCTGAAAGCCCTGCCGGCTTGCGATCGGCGAATGCGCTTAACCCCACGCGGGAAAGCGCCTGAGTAACGCGTGCATCGCGTTCCTGACGAGGGACATTGCGCATCTTCAGCGGGAAAGCGACATTCTGCGCCACCGTCATGTGCGGCCAGAGCGCATAGTCCTGGAAGACCATGCCGATATCGCGCGCCTCGGGCGGCAGCGACCAGCCCGCTTTCGCGACCTTGCGTTCACCAAAGTGGATTTCTCCCCCAGCGGGCTGCGTTAAGCCTGCCAGTAGCCGTAGTAACGTACTTTTCCCGCAGCCTGATGGTCCAAGCAGTGCAACCACACTGCCTGCATCAATGTGCAGATCGATTTGATTCAAAACGGTATTCACCCCAAAAGCATACGAGACGCTTTTGAGCGTTATGTAGGTCAGCATATTGTTATCCTCTTTGGGATTTACTGTCCGCCACTGTAGGGAGCGAATGTGACGAAATCATGACGTAAATGTTGCGTCTTGATTTCTTATGCCCTTCAGACGTTTAATGCCTGAAGACTAGCTAAGAGGAATTGTTATGAGCGCATTTCGCCCCGTTGAGTTAAAGCACGCCAGCCGTTTGTTAAATCATGGCCCTACCGTTCTTATCACCAGCCGCGATGAGAGCATCGGCAGGCGCAACGTCATGGCCGCAGCCTGGTCAATGCCCGTTGAGTTTGAACCTCCACGCATTGCTATTGTGGTGGACAAAAGCGCCTGGTCACGGGAGCTGATTGAACGCAGCGGAAAATTTGGCATCGTCATTCCGGGTGTGGCTGCAGCAAACTGGACATACGCCGTAGGCAGCGTCAGCGGACGCGACGAGGATAAATTCAACTGCTATGGCATTCCGGTCATCAATGGCCCAGAGCTGGGTTTGCCGGTAATTGAGGAGAAGTGCCTGGCGTGGATGGAGTGCCGGTTACTGCCGGTGACAGCCGCCGCCGAAAAATACGACACTCTGTTTGGTGAAGTGGTGTCGGCTGCGGCAGATGAACGGGCGTTCGTCGCCGGTCGCTGGCAGTTCGACGGGGATAAACTGAATACGCTGCATCATCTGGGTGCCGGAACTTTTGTCACCAGTGGGAAGATGGTGAAAGCCCCGGATTGATTCCGGTGTTGTATTCCTCTGAATTATAATGATTTTCTATGACATTTTATGCTTAGCATAACGCGACAAAAGAGAGGATATTGCATGAGAACGATTGGAGTCAATGAAAATTAGCATGGAGTAGCTATGTACTACCGAAATGAAGTCATAGATTTTTTGCAGGCTAATAAAATTCTCGCGATAAAACTCGATCACGCATTAACAGGTGTCGGAAAATCTGTATCAAATCAGATTGAAATGATAGGTGAAGGTGCAACGCGCGCGCTGTATTACGCATCCTGCTTTACTGATGAATATCAGGATGTATGCCAGCAACAAAAAACGGAAGATATTCGATTCAAAAATAGTGTCGTCCATCTTATGATGCATAGAGACATCGTCTATGACATGCTTAAAATATATTTTGAAGGAATATTTCGATTTAAAACAACCGAACAAATAGAACACATAAAAAAAATGTTAATGGCAGCTAACGTGCATATAGCTGCAAGCGCACTCACAAATGCAGGATTCGCGTTAGCGGTTGCCTCTGCCGTCGCTATCGGCTTGAACTTAAGCCTTAACATGAGCGCCCTGGTTGGTGGAAAAGTCGGCGCACTTATCGGCGTCACAGGGCTATACGGCGTCGTTCAGAAGGCCGCGGATAGCGCCCGTCGCCTTCATTACACCTATCCCTCCTATTACTCTGCGCTGTATGTTCAAGAGCTAGAAATGATGTATTTCCTGGTAGAACCCTTATTTGGACAAGCGGGTGCATTTCAGCAATCAACATCAGAGAGGGGCATTGCCGATACCATCATAAGGATGATTAGATAATTATGATAAATCTTATCGGCAGGTTGTTTAAACGTATTTTCAGGTCATTGCTTTCGTATTATGGCCCGGCCATATTGACCATAGCGTTCACATTCGCTCTATTACACTTTTTCCCGGATGGGCCATTATGGCCAATACCTGTATTTTTGGCACTGGTGATACTTTTCGTTAAATGGTAACCTCCTAAAAAATCGCTAATTGTTGGTGCTTACCAAAATAATAAATGAGACATTAACCACAGGTACTACGCTAAAATCCGCAACAATAAAATGCAACATTATCAGCAAAGACAGCTGGTATCACAGGATCACGGCGTAAAAAAGGGCACTGTCATGACAGTGCCCTTCTCATTTAATTAACTACTTCGCACGCCGTGCAATAATCTCATCCGCAACATTGCGCGGTGCTTCCGCGAAATGATGGAACTCCATGGTGTAGGTCGCACGCCCCTGTGACATCGAGCGCAGCGTGGTGGCATAACCGAACATCTCGGCCAGCGGTACGTCGGCACGAATAATCTGGCTACCGTACTGCTCTTCCATACCCTGCACCATGCCGCGACGGGAAGAGAGATCGCCCATGATGTTTCCGGCATACTCTTCCGGCGTTTCCACTTCGACATGCATCATCGGTTCAAGGATCGCCGGGTCGGCTCTGCGCACCCCCTCTTTGAAACCGAGGATCGCTGCCATGCGGAACGCCATCTCCGACGAGTCAACGTCGTGGTACGAACCAAATGTCAGGGTCGCTTTGAGATCAACCACCGGATACCCCGCCAGCACGCCGGTGTTCATGGCTTCGCGAAGCCCTCTTTCCACCGAAGGGATGTACTCTCGCGGCACTACGCCGCCTTTGGTGGCGTCTTCAAATTTGAAGCCACTGCCCGGCTCTAACGGCTCAAGACTCAGTACCACATGCCCATATTGCCCTTTCCCCCCGGACTGACGGACAAATTTACCTTCGATGTCTTTCACCGTTTTGCGAATAGTTTCGCGGTAGGTGACCTGCGGACGCCCGATGTTCGCCTCTACGCCAAACTCGCGCTTCATGCGATCGACGATAATTTCCAGGTGCAACTCCCCCATTCCGGAGATGATCGTCTGGCCGGACTCTTCGTCAGTGTGCAGACGGAACGACGGATCTTCAGCCGCCAGCCGTTGCAAGGCGATACCCATCTTCTCCTGATCGGCTTTGGTTTTTGGCTCAATCGCCAGAGAAATCACCGGGTCCGGGAACTCCATGCGCTCAAGCGTGATCACCGCATTCGGGTCGGTTAACGTGTCGCCCGTGGTGACATCTTTTAAGCCGACGCAGGCCGCGATATCGCCCGCGCGCAGTTCATCCACCTCATGGCGATCGTTGGCATGCATCAACACAATACGTCCGATGCGCTCTTTTTTGCCCTTCACCGGGTTGTATACGGCATCGCCTTTTTTCAGCACGCCGGAATAAACGCGAATAAAGGTCAGTTGCCCGACGTATGGGTCGCTCATCAGTTTGAACGCCAGCGCCGAGAACGGCTCGTCGTCGCTTGGGTGACGCTCTGCGTGCTGCCCCTTTTCATCCACGCCGTCAATGGCGGGAACGTCCAACGGAGACGGCATGAGCTCAATGACCGCATCGAGCATGCGCTGCACCCCTTTGTTTTTAAAGGCACTTCCGCACAGCATTGGCTGAATCTCACCGGAAATGGTCCGGATCCGCAGCCCTTTGATGATTTCAGCTTCATCCAGGCTGCCCGTTTCCAGGTATTTATCCATCAACGCGTCGCTGGCTTCCGCCGCCGCGGAGACCATTTTTTCACGCCACTCCTGGGCCGTCGCCAGTAAATCGGCAGGCACCGGGGCGTAGTTAAACGCCATGCCCTGCGTGGCATCGTCCCACAAAATGGTCCGCATCTTGATGAGATCGACCACGCCAGTGAAATGATCTTCCGCACCGACCGGGATCACGATCGGAACGGGATTCGCTTTCAGACGCTCCTGCATCATCCGCACCACGCGGAAGAAATCGGCCCCCGGGCGGTCCATTTTGTTGACGAAGGCCAACCGCGGAACGTGGTATTTGTTCGCCTGACGCCAGACGGTTTCTGACTGCGGCTGCACGCCGCCGACGGAGTCATACACCATCACCGCACCGTCGAGCACGCGCATGGAACGTTCCACCTCAATGGTGAAATCCACGTGCCCTGGGGTGTCGATAATGTTGATCCGGTGCGGTTCAAACCCTCTGTCCATACCGGGCCAGAAGCAGCTCACCGCAGCGGAGGTAATGGTGATACCACGCTCTTGCTCCTGCGCCATCCAGTCTGTTGTTGCCGCGCCATCGTGTACTTCACCCAATTTGTGGCTCATCCCGGTGTAAAACAGGATGCGCTCAGTGGTGGTCGTTTTACCGGCATCGATATGCGCGGAGATACCGATGTTGCGATAACGTTCGAGAGGGATGGGTCGGGGCATGATATTTCCTTATGTCGTTAAGACAGTGTTGTGACGACCAGGATGGTCGCGTATTCGTTCGTTTGCTATAATAGTCCCATTGTACGAGTATTATCGAACTATTTTTTAACGATTGACCTATTGTTGATATAGCTCAATCTGACATCAGCCGCAGGAAAACAATGATCCCAAACCACCCCGAACCTGAACAAATACTGCTGGAAAATGTGCTGTTTGCCCTGGGCAACCCGCTACGCCTGTCGATTATTCGCCGGCTGGCCGATGGCAGTGAATTAAGCTGTAACGCGCTACGTCCGAAAGACGTGGTGAAGTCGACCATGACCCACCACTGGCGGGTGCTACGCGAAAGCGGCGTTGTCTGGCAGCGCCCTCAGGGGCGTGAGAATTTGATCTCTTTGCGACGAGAAGATCTGGATGCCCGTTTTCCCGGGCTGATGGACATCCTGTTGAAGGTGAAATAACCGACGCGCCCGCGTCAGGCCAGTCGATAAACCGGGATACGCCGGGTGGTCTTCGTCAGGCTATCGAACACCTCTGTTTCTGACGTGGCGATCCTCACCCCGGCTTTGCGTAATCTTTGCACATCGGCGGCGATGCGCTGAATACCAAACCAGAACAGCCCGTCGAGGGCCGTCACGGACAGCCCGTTTTCCAGCGCCATGCGCAGACGTTCCCGGGGGGCTTTGACCTGCTGGGCAATGTTGCGGTAAGGGACTTCATTGCCCCCATCAACGTCACTTCGCTGGATACGGGTTTTAAGATGATAAGTGAATTCGTCCGGTATCCCGTCCAGGTTCATTTTCAGGCTGTACACACAGCCGAATCGTTTCCCGTTGAAGAGGACATTCTTCTGGCTTAACTCAAGTTCATCCCTGATGGTATCAATGAGCTGAGGTGCCCGAGTGAGCAGTAATCTGAAGGGAAGTTCAAAGCTGGTGACATAATCCACATTGAGAAGCGCATAGCGCAGACGGTCTTGCGCACCGGACTGTTGCTCGCGGCATTCGTCCATCACTTCTGCCCACTGACGGGTCAGCCGCTCCGGCTCGGAGGCTTCCGTCAGGAGATATTTTTCAATGTGATAATCGACTCTGCTGGTCATATTTTTATCCCGTCGCTCTGAAGGGGTCATTCTATCCAGAGCGGGGATTTTAGCAAAGCATCATCCTGCCGGCGACCAGCCGTCATAGTGTAGGGTAAACAGCGCATCCTCACGCTTCACTTTCGCACCGATCGGCGAGTTGAAGTGCATGCCGGTGACCCCGAGGTTATCCGATGCCACCTGCTCCAGCAGACGCTTGCGGGTGGTGGCCGCGGTGGCCGGATCGCTATCAAATGCGATAGTCACCTCCGGGTGCTCAACCTGAATATGCGGAAAGTGCACAATATCCCCCCAGATGAGCAGCGAGTCGCGTTCATTCCCGACCAGATATCCGGTATGCCCTGGCGTATGTCCCGGCAACGGAACGGCCTGGATGCCCGGCAAAATATCGTTTTGCTTAAAAGGCACTAGCTTGTCGTCATACGCGTCGAAGGCGTTTTGCGCCAGCGCGAAGGCAGGCTTGAAGCCCTCCGGCGCGCTCGCCTGCAGCGTTTTATTCCGCCAGAAAGCCAACTCGTCCTGGTGGACGAACAGCCGTTCAACGTGCCGAAAATGCGCCGTGGCTAGGGGGCCAGCAAAACCACCAATGTGATCGGGGTGAGCGTGGGTGAGCAAAAGGGTATCAATTTGCAGCGGATCGATTCCTGCCGCGGCCAGCGCGACCGGCAGTCGCCCTCCCCAGCCCTTAAAATTACCGGCTCCACTGTCGACCAGAAGGGTATGACCGCCCGTCTGAATCACGTAGATATTAATGTTCATGCGCGGCAGTGCCGACACGCCCCGCTTTTGCAATAACGCCTCGGCTTTCGATCCGGTTATCCCGGAGAGCAGCTCAAATGAGGCATCGAGGTAACCATCGCTGAGCATGGTCACGACGGCATCGCCCACCTTCCTACGGTTAACCATCGGCGCCTGCCAGGACTGAATTATCGACATATCATCACCTCGCGTGTTTGGATGGCTAAAGCATAAGAGGTTGGCATGACGGTAAAAAGCGGCAATTTCGTATTACACTGTTATCCAGAATGAAATAATCACTGAAGAAGGCTAAACCCACATGAGTGCCAGAATGTTTGAGCTGATGAACATCTTTGTTGAGGTGGCCGAACAGGGAAGCTTTGCGCGCGCAGCCGATGTCCTGCACCTTCATCGTCCCGCAGTGACCAAAGCCATTCAGACGCTGGAAGAGGAGCTTGGCGCGCGGTTAATGCATCGCACCACCCGCAGGATCAGCCTGACCTCCGAGGGAGACGCTTTCCTGCAACGGGCAAAAATACTCCTGCATGAGGTGGATGACGTGATGGCCTCGTTTTCACCTACCCGCCCACCCCGAGGACGCCTGCGCGTCGATACCCCTCTCTCTCTGGTGCATGCGGTGTTGATCCCCGCTCTGTCTGCCTTTCAGGCACAATATCCGGATATCGAACTGGAGTTGACTTCCTCCGATCACCGGATCGATATGGTGGCAGAAGGGATTGACTGCGTGATCCGCATCGGTGAATTGCAGGATTCATCTCTGGTGTCCCGCCGCCTGGGCAATGCGCGGCTCGTGACCTGCGCTGCCCCGGCCTATCTCGACAAATTCGGCGTGCCTGAAACGCCGGACGATCTCGGCGGACACCAGGCGGTGATGTTTTTTGCCGGCCACAGCCGCACGGTGATGGACTGGCGATTCACCCAGAATGGCGAAATCCGCGTCCTGCGCCCGACAAAAACCATGCTGGTGGATAACTCCGATATCTTACTCTCCTGCGGACTGGCAGGTCTTGGGATATTGCAAGGGATCCACGCCGTACTTGCCCCGCAGCTGCACGCCGGCAAGCTGGTTGAAATTCTTGCTGATTACACGACAGCGTCCAAACCCATTTCGGTGCTCTATCCCGACAGACGCTATCTGGCGCCAAAGGTCAGGGTCTTCATCGACTGGCTAACCGCGCTGTTTGCGGCGAACAGCGATCGGCTTCAGGGATTATTACCCACTGAGAAACAGTGAAGTTCCCAAACGCTGGTTTTTCCGCAGCGTCATGCCCGGTACATTTCACCCTACATGTTAAGCAAAATTTGCAGAGGTGAATGATGTCCAACGTTGTTGTTTTTAACCAAACGGGCAGTGCCGATGTTCTTGAAATTCAGGACATCGCAGTGCCCGCACCTGCCGAAAATGAAGTCCAGATCCAGGTTCGCGCCATTGGCATCAACCGGGCCGAAATCATGTATCGCACAGGCCAGTATGTTATTGCGCCGCACTTCCCCGCACGAACAGGCTATGAAGCGGCGGGCGTCGTGAAGGCCGTGGGCAAAAACGTGACCGAATTTACACCTGGCGACAACGTCAGCGTGATCCCGGCCTTCTCTTTTATCGACTATGGCATGTACGGCGAAGTGGTCAACGCTCCCGCTCGCGCGGTTGTAAAACATCCAGAAAACCTCAGCGTTGAGCAGGCAGCGGCCAGTTGGATGATGTACGTCACCGCGTTCGGTGCCCTGGTGGAGTTCGGCAATCTGAAAGCGGGCGACCGGGTGCTGATCAATGCGGCATCCAGCAGCGTTGGACTAGCCGCCATTCAGATTGCCCGCATGCTGAACGCTATTCCCATCGCCATGACCCGCACCGGAGAGAAGCGTGCCCTGCTGCTGAAGGCAGGTGCCGAGGCGGTGGTCGCCAGCAGCGAGCAAAATGTGGTCGAGGAAATAACCCGCATTACCCACGGGCATGGAATTCAAATTGCGTTTGATCCGGTCGGCGGCCCAGGGGCGGCGAAAATTGCCAAAGTGATGTCCGATTGCGGAAGGGTCTTTCAGTACGGCGCGCTCGATAACCGCGACCTGTCCGTTCCGGTCTTTGACATTCTTGGTAAACACCTGACGTTCCGCGGCTATGAGTTGTTTGAGATAACGACCCACAGTGAAAGGCTGGCGCGGGCGAAAGCCTTTATCAGTGAAGGGTTAAGCAGTGGAAAATTGTTACCGCAGATTGACCGCACTTTCCCGTTTGCACAGATTGCGGATGCCCATCGCTATATGGAATCTAACGGGCAGGTGGGGAAAATCGTGGTGACGGTTCCGTAAACCGCCACCCGCCACCCGCCACCCGCCAGGGTATTACATCGAATACCCTGGCTTTTTAATTAACGTATCCAGCTTCGGTCCAATCTCGCTATCCCAGACCTGGGCCTTCCAGTCGGCTTCCTGAACCTCGTTCAACGCCACAGAAATTGCGCGATCTTTGCTGTTCAAATGGCGAGTAATCACCTCGGCAATGTCGGCCGCCAGCGCGGTTTTTTGTTCGTCATTCAAATCACGGGGAAAACATTTGATATCTACGTGTGGCATGTGCAGGCTTCCTGTTTTGAGTAAGGGCTTCACGTTATCAGATAATATCGTTTGCCTTTAACACCTTGTGCAGTTCTGGCCGCGCACAGACAGAATCTGCGATCGCGGTAATATTCGGCGTATGTGCGGCAAACCATTCATGCCGTGGCCCCCAGCACCGCATCACCGCGACGTATACGTCGATAAGCGTAAGCTGCTCACCAAAAGCGAATGGCGAAGCCCGAAGGTGACTGTCCAGCCACAAATATAGGGACTTACGGTATACGAGACAATTTTCCCTAAGCCGATCGGGCGCATCCGGCGCCCAGCGTTCAGCGTAATCGGCGTAGGTGAACGTGGGATAAACGTTGGCAACCAGCCAAATCAACAAGCGCTGAAATTGCAGGCGTTCGTCGCTCCCCAACGGCGGCGCAAGATCGGGGCATTTGTCGAGCACCATCAGGGCAATCGCGGCCGTTTCGGTCATGATCGCCCTGTTGTCCAGCTCCAGCGTAGGCACCTGGCACAGCGGGTTAAGTTTTTCCAGCAGCTCACGCTGCGGGCCCGGGGTGTCAAAACCGTCCACATTGATAAACCGATAGGGAATGTCGGCCAGGGTCAGCATCACCTCGCTGATAGCAGAGCCCCAACCGGGTACACCATAAAGTCTGATCATGTTGCCCCCTCAAGGATGAAAACCCTAAGTGTAGAGCAGCATTAATAGGTTATCCCTGGCGGGTTGACCTCTGATTGCGCCACCGCTTCGCCCTCTTCCCCCCAGCGCGCCAGCACTTTCTGGTACTCCCCGCGCTGAATCGCACCATCCAGCGCCGTCTGCAGGGCAAAGACTAACCCATTCCCCTTTTTGGTCGTGGTCGCGACATAGGCCTTCTTCGGCCCCAGGCCCACTACGCGGGTTTTTCCGGTCAGTGCCGCCTTATACGCCGATACGGACTGCGGCCCGAAGAAGACATCCGCCCTGCCGGACTGAATATATAAATTACCTGAGGCATCATCGGTCAAATAGACCGGAAGCGCGGGCTCCCGTCCGGCATTTTTATTCTCTTCGTTCCAGCCCAGCAGGATGCGCTCCTGATTGGTGCCAGAGCCAACAATGACCTTTTTACCCGCCAGATCGCCGGCACGGCTAATTGACTGAATGTCGCTGGTCGATTTCACCGAGAAAGCCAGCGAATCGACGCGGTAGGTGGCAAAATCAAACTTCTCCTTACGCTGTTCGGTGACGGCGATATTCACCAGCGCCACATCATAACGCCCGGAGGCGATCCCCAGCGGCCAATCCTCCCAGGCGGTGGGGACCAGCTTCAGCTTCATCCCCAGGCTGCCTGCCAGCAAACGGGCGATGTCCGGGTCGCTGCCAATGCGGGTGCGGTTGTCCGCCGCCAGCAGCGCCAGCGGAGGCGAGTTCAGCGCGGATATCGCCACCGTTAGGGTGCCCGGTTCAACAAATTGATAATTCGCGGGGATCTTCGCCACCGCCTGTGGATCAACCGTTACCGGCAGCGGCTGCGCATTGGCGTTCACATCAATACCGGCATGGCTTAGGGTCGTGAAGATAAGCCCCGTCAGAAGTCCATATTTCATCTGCGCTCCTTACAGCACTTTTGACAAGAACTGGCGCGTTCGCGCGTGTGATGGCCGGTTCAACACCTCGTCACTGCTGCCCTGCTCGACAATTTTGCCGTCGACCATAAAGACCACCTGGTCCGCCACTTCACGGGCGAACCCGATCTCATGCGTCACCACCACCAGCGTCGTACCGGATCGGGCCAGTTTTTTGATCACATCCAGCACTTCACCAACCAGCTCTGGGTCAAGCGCCGAGGTGGGTTCATCAAACAGCATCACGCGCGGGCGTAACGCCAGCGCGCGGGCAATCGCAATACGCTGCTGTTGTCCCCCGGAGAGATGGCGGGACCAGGCATCGGCTTTATCGCGCAGACCAACCACATCCAGCAGGCTGTATGCCCTGTCGATGGCCTCTTTGCGGTTAAGCTTTTTATGGGCGATGGGCGCTTCAATCAGGTTCTCCAGCACCGTAAGGTGCGGAAAAAGATTAAAGTTCTGAAACACGTAGCCCACGTTGACCCGCTGCTTGATGATCTCTTTCTCTTTCAGCTCGTACAGCTTGTCGCCCTGACGGCGGTAGCCCACGTACTCGCCGTCGATCTGGATAAACCCTTCATCGACGCGTTCGAGATGATAATGGTACGTAACAGCGTCGATTTACCGGAGCCTGACGGCCCGAGGATCACCGTCACCGATCCCGGTGGAACCTCCAGCGAGACGTTGTCCAGCGCTTTATGGCGACCAAAAAATTTGCTTACGCCGGTTATCGAAATGTGTCCTTCAGGAGAGGCTTGCATGGACAGGCTCCTGTGTTTGCGTGGTGGAAACGGTGCGTTTGCGGCCAGGTGCAGGGTTCTGATTAACCGCAGAACGGCGCTCGCTGCGCGCCAAAGCACGCTCTACGACATGCTGAATCACCGAAAGCACGGTGGTGATCGCCAGATACCAGACGGCGCCGACCATCAGCAGAGGGATCACTTCCTGCGTACGGTTGTAGATCATCTGAATGGTATTGAACAGCTCCGGCATCGCCAGCACGTACACCATCGCGGTACCTTTGGCGAGACTGATGATTTCATTAAAACCGGATGGCAAAATGGTGCGCAGCGCCTGGGGCAAAATAATGCGCAGAGTTCGTCGCCAGGCGGGCAGACCCAGCGCGGCGGCAGCTTCGTACTGTCCGTGATCGACACCGAGAAATCCCCCGCGGATAATTTCGGCGGTATAGGCACTTTGCACCAGCGTCAGCCCCACCACGGCGGTAGAGAATTGCCCCAGCACGTTTATGGTTTCAAAGCTGCACCAGGTGATATGGGTAAAGGGCACCCCGAGTGAAAGCGTGTCGTACAGGTACGAGAAGTTGTAGAGGATAATCAGCACCACGATCAGCGGCAGCGAACGAAACAGCCAGATGTAACCCCAGGCCAGGCTGCTCAACAGCCAGGAAGAGGACAATCACGCCAGCGCCAGCAGGCCGCCAATGACCACGCTAAGCGCGGTGCCAATCAGCGTCAGGAGCAGCGTTTGCCCGACGCCTTCGAGGATCACCGGGTCAAAGAACCAGCGGGCAAATACCCCCCACTCCCAGCGCGGGTTAAACGCGACAGACTGGATAACGACCGCCAGGACAAACAGTGCTACGACCGCACCGACGGCACGCAGCGGATAACGTGCCGGGACCACCTTAATGGATTCAACGTTGCTCATCGTCGTTCCTCATGCGGTTTTACTGAACGCTTCGCGAACCAGCGTTTTGGTGAAACGCAGCCGACCATCGAATGGCGGCTGGCTGTATTCTTCCGGGTCGCGGTTCAGGTCGAACTGCGCCTGGTACCCCTGGCTAAGGTAGAGCCTGACCGCTTCCGGCTGGCGAAAACCGGTGGTGAGGTAGATCTGGCTGTAACCGCCCAGCACCGCCCTCCGCTCCAGTTCCCGAACAACCTGACCCGCAAGTCCCTGCTGACGCAGGGATTTATCCGTCCAGATACGCTTGATTTCGGCAGTACGATCGTCGAACGGCTTGTATGCACCGGTGGCGATAATCTCACCGTCGCGTTCCAGCACAATAAACAGCCCCTGCGGCGCTAAATACCACGCGGTGAGTTCCACTTCCGCATCTTTCGAAAAGTAGTCCCCGTAGCGCGCGGCGTACTCACCGAACAGCCCGTCGATGATGGGCTGAAGATCGGCATCGTCCGGCGAAACATCACGAAATTGCTCGCTCATAGCGCCTCCTTAATCACCCAGCCCCGCCGGGTTCACTTCAGAATTTGGGATGCGCTCGACGCCTTCCCCCCAGCGGTTCAGCACTTTGTCGTAATCACCGTTCTTAATCACGCCGTTCAGCGCCGTTTGCACCGGCTCAACCAGGCCGCTGCCTTTCTTCAGGGTCACCGCGATGTGCGCCGCCTTCGGCCAGCCGCCATCTACGCTGCCCACCAGCTTGGTTTTACCGGTCAGGGCCGCTTTCCACGCGCCAATCACGTTCGGGCCAAAGTACGCGTCTGCGCGCCCGGACTGGAGAGCCAGCGTCTGTGCGGCATCATCTTTGGTGTAGACCGGGGAAAATGGCTTCAGCCCCTTTTTGAGGTTTTCCGCGTTCCACGCCAGCAGGATGGCTTCCTGATTAGTGCCAGAGCCGACGATAATCTTCAGCCCGGCAATATCGTCTGCTTTCTCAATCGACGTCAGCGGGCTGGTTGATTTCACATAGAAGCCGAGGGAGTCTTTGCGGTAGGTAGCAAAATCAAACTTCTCTTTGCGCTCTTTGGTCAC
>Ga0105251_10000420_pt1 | contig 41190 bp, 33 predicted proteins | sample KBSS64metaG_FD_80424 | JGI IMG/M metagenome (GOLD analysis project Ga0105251, IMG submission 80424) | Switchgrass rhizosphere microbial communities from Kellogg Biological Station, Michigan, USA - KBS S6-4 metaG | ecosystem: Host-associated > Plants > Roots > Rhizosphere > Soil | place...
ATAGACTTCGGAGGTCGACGGGAAGATCACGCGCTTGTTGTACTTGACGCAGTAGCGCACCAGCTTGAGGTTTTCTTCGAAGTCCAGTTCGAACACGCGCAGCGGGTTGCGGGTGTATTCGATTGGCGTGGCGATGGCCACCAGCGGCAGGACCACGTCGCACTTCTTGATGTGGTACTCGATCCACTCGGTGTGGATGCTGATATCGCCTTCGACGTAATGGAAGTTCGGGTGGCTGCGCAGGCGCTCGATGGCGTCCGAACCGATGTCCAGGCCGTAGATTTCATAACGGTCGTCGCGCAGCAGGCGCTCGGACAGGTGGTTGCCGATAAAGCCGTTCACACCCAGGATCAGCACCCTGGTACGCCGTGGCTTGCGGCCGGACTCGGCGCCGCGCAGCACGGAGCCGTCGACCAGGCCCAGTGCGTCCGCCAGGGCTGGGCCGGCGAGGAACAGGCCGTCGGCGTTGCGCTGGCCGAACTTGACCACCAGGGAGTCTTCACCGCAGGCGATGCGCAGCGGGTTGACGCTGATCACACGGCCCGGCGCCAGGCCTTCGTTGCCCTTGACCACTTCGGCCTGCCAGACGATCAACTTGTGTTCGCCCACGGCGCAGAAGGCGCCTGGGTACGGTTGGGTCACGGCGCGCACCAGGTTGAACAGTTCTTCAGCCGGTTTTTTCCACTCCAGCTTGCCATCGGCGGCAGTGCGGCGGCCGAAGTAAGTGGCCTGGCTTTCGTCCTGGGCGGTTTCCGTCAGCTTGCCCTGGGCCAGTTGCGGCAGGGCGTCGCGCAGCAGGGTGCTGGCGGCGTCGCGCAGTTTGGCGTGCAGGGTCAGGCCGGTGTCGTTGCGTTCGATGATGACTTTCTGCTGGGCCAGGATCGCGCCGGCATCGGCACGCTTGACCATGCGGTGCAGGGTCACGCCGGTTTCGGTCTCGCCGTTGACCAGTACCCAGTTGGCCGGGGCGCGGCCACGGTATTTCGGCAGCAACGAGCCGTGCAGGTTGAACGCGCCTTTGCTGGCGGTGGCCAGCAGGGCCTCGCTGAGCAGGTTGCGGTAGTAGAACGAGAAAATGTAGTCCGGGTTCAGCTTGGCGATGCGCTCGATCCACAGCGGGTGGTTGGCGTCTTCCGGGGCATGCACCGGGATGCCATTGCGCGCGCACAGTTGTGCGACGGAACCGTAGAAGTTGTTTTCCTTGGGGTCATCGGCATGGGTGAACACGGCAGCAATTTCGTAACCGGTGTTGAGCAGCGCTTCAATGCCTGCACAACCAATATCGTGGTACGCGAATACAACAGCTTTTGAACTCATGATTAGACCTGATCAGCAGAAGTAGAAGTATGGGAGGACACCAGGCCGTCTACGACGACCACGGGAGCCGGTGCTGCCGGTTGGTTGCGCAGCACTTTTTCGATAAAGAAGCGTGGACGGGCGCGCACGTCGCTGTACATGCGGCCCAGGTATTCACCCAAGAGGCCCATGCCGATGAACTGGCCGCCGGTGAACACGAACAACACCGCGAACAGCACGAACAAACCGTCGCCAGCCCAGTCGGCGCCAAAGGCCAGGCGCAGGATGATCAATGCGAAGGCAAACAGCACACCCAGCGCCGCCAGGCTGAAGCCGACGATGGACAGCAGTCGCAGTGGGGTAGTGGTCATGCAGGTCAGCAAGTCGAACATCAGGCTGATCAGGCGCATGGCGCTGTATTTGGATTCGCCGTGTTCCCGCTCGGCGTGGTGCACCAGGATTTCCGTGGTGTGCCGGGCAAAGCCGTTGGCCAGGATCGGGATGAAGGTGCTGCGCTCACGGCAGGCGAGCATCGCGTCGACAATGGTGCGGCGGTAGGCGCGCAGCATGCAGCCGTAGTCGCTCATGGCTACGCCGGTGGAGCGCTGCACGGCCAGGTTGATCAGGCGCGACGGCCAGCGGCGAAAGGCCGAGTCCTGACGGTTGTTGCGCACGGTGGCAACCACGTCGTAGCCCAGGGCAGCTTGCTCGACCAGGCGCGGGATTTCTTCGGGCGGGTTTTGCAGGTCGGCGTCTAGGGTGATCACCACTTCGCCTCGGCATTGCTCGAAACCGGCCATGATCGCCGCATGCTGGCCGTAGTTGCGGTTGAGAATTACCGCGACCACGTTGCTGCCGTCTTCCGAGGCGGCGTCTTCCAGCAGTTGGGCCGAATTGTCGCGGCTACCGTCATCCACCAGGATGATTTCGTATGCGTAGGCCAGTTGCTTGCAGGCTGCGGTGGTACGGCGCAGCAATTCAGGCAGGCTTTCTTGTTCGTTGTAGACCGGGATAACGATCGACACGCAATGAATAGGGTAGGGTTTCAAAGATTCATGACCTCGGGGTTAGAGCAACTTGGAGCGTGGAAACAGCAGCAATCATTAGGCAAACGTCCAGAATGCAGGTTGGAAAGCGGCACTGAAGATAGAACGTAATCAAGAGGTTAGACGATATAGCGCGGTTTGCTATGAAGTGCTGTATCCAAGATTAAGCGTAAAAATGTGGAACAGATATGAAAGGCAGATGAAAAACTCGTTTATTTGACAGGTAGACAGCTAGGGTTCAGCTAAGTGGACGAGGTGCCAGGCAAGGCGTCCGGGCGAGTGCGACGCGATGTTATTCAATCCGGTGTTCAGTAAAGAATATTCTCTGCAATGCCCGCCAAGTGCCGGTAAAGTAAGCCGTCTCTTGCCAGGGTGAACGGATGAATAGCGTGCAGCTTTTACGCGGCCAATTGCGGCCGGTGTTGATGGGGTTGTTGATGAGCGTCGCGTGCATCACCACCGTATGCGCCGATGATGGGGTGGCGCTGACCAGCATCGACCAGGTGCCGGACGGCGTGGAAGTGCGCGGCAAGCAGATCGCCGCGTATACCTGGGACGATAAACAAGGCAAGAACCTGCTGGTGCTCGCCGAACAAGTCAGCGAGCGCGATGACGACGGCACCCAGTCGGCATTCGTGTATGCGGCCCAGTACCTGATCGACGGCAACCGCCCCAAGCGCGTGTGGATGCTCTACGACGATGTGCAGCACTGCGAATTCGATGCGTCCCTGCGCTTTGACAGGGCTGCAACCAAAGTCACCGACCTCACTGGCGACGGCATCACCCAGGCCACCGTGGGCTATTCGCGCACCTGCACCAGTGATGTCAGCCCCAACGAATTCAAGTTGATCATGCACGTCGGCAAGTCGCAGAAGTACCGCCTGCGTGGGGTCGACCGCGTCGGTGCGGCCTGGTGGGACGAAGAGGCCGGCGCCCTGCGCGGCATGCCGCTGCCCAAGGACTGCAGCGTGGCCGCTCAGCAGGCGCTGGTCAGCCAGTACAAAGAGCAGGGCACCGAGTTGCCGTTGCCGGGGTGTTATGGCGATGAGAAGGACTTTGCCAAGGCGCCCGCTCCGTACTTGGATTTCATGCGCACCCAATGGTTTGCGTTGATGCAGAAACAGGATGAGACTTGGAGCCAACCGCAAACCGAGGACGGCCCGGTTGAGCCCGACTAGCTGCCAAGGCCTCAAGGTAAAACCATCAGTATTTTTTTTGCTGCATATTTTCGACATCTGAAAGCAATTGCAGATTCTGAGCGAAAGCCGGCGTGCCATGTTCATTCTTCTGCACGCCCTGTAACGCTTTCAGCGCAATGGCTGTCGTTTGATTGTTGACCGTTTGGGCCAATGCCTGCATTTCATTGCTTTTGCCGTTCCCAGTCGCTACATGGTTGCGCAGGTTGAGCATTGTCTGGCGCAATGTTTGAGTGTCTTTGCCTGTTATAGCGGCTGGATATCGGGTTGAAAATCGCTCTATCTTTTCGATTTTTCTATCGAGCGCATTGACCTGCTTATTGATCTGGTTGAAGTCATCCCGGGAGATATCAACCTTGGCTTTGTTTTCCACCGTCGCAAAATACGAGGGGGCATACAGTGTTGTGTTGTACGCAGGAGGCTGGCTGTCTGGAGCAATGGATGAGTGCTTGACAGCCCAGGGATTAGGGTTCGCATAACGCGAGGTAGGAGTGTCAATAGGCATAAATTGACCTTTGTCTGAGTGAATGAGCAGGGATGAAAAGCTGAAAATAAAGCAAGGCGCCTACAAAGCAGCATAGGAAAATGCTTCGACCGGTAGTGATTAGGCTTATCGCTCCATAGGACAATACGGCGCGTACCTGACGCGTTGACGCACCGCCTCGCGGTACGTTTCAGTACTTTGTACCAGCGGCACTCATGGGCTAGACTTCTTTGCTCTGTTCAATCGTAAATATGTCGATTTAACAATCAGTTAAATGGTGTATTTAAACCAAAGGCTGATCTAGCTTGACTGAGTCTATCCGCAACCCACTGACCCTCTACCTCACCCGCCTGGCCCCCTCCAGCCAATTGACCATGCGCTACGTGCTGCAAGATGCGGCCGATCGCCTGGGCTTCGAGGACATCAACCTCGAAGACATCGACTGGCACTTGCTGCAGCCCGAACACGTCATTGCCCTGGTCGCCGCCTTGCGCGAAGACGGTTATGCGCCGAATACCTCCTCGTTGTATGTGAACGCGGTGCGCGGGGTGATGAATGAGGCGTGGCGCCTGAACCTGATCAGCCAGGAGCACCTGTTGCGCATGCGCACGGTCAAGGCTGCACCCGGCACGCGCCTGGGCCAGGGCCGCAACCTGCGGCGCAGCCTGATCCGCGAAATGATGGAAGTCTGCGCCGCCGACCCACGGCCCCAGGGCCTGCGAGACGCCGCAGTGATCGGTATTCTCTACGGCTCCGGCATGCGCAAGTCGGAATCGGTCAACCTCGACCTGGCCCAGATCAACTTCGAAGAGCGCAGCCTGCGGGTGATCGGCAAGGGCAACAAGGAGTTGATCAAGTACGCGCCGGACTGGGCGTTCGCCAAATTGCAGGCGTGGCTGGCGTTTCGGCGCGAGCAGCTCAAGGAGGGCGAGCAGGATGACAGCTTCCTGTTCAACCGTATCCGCCGTGGCAGCCACATCACCCGCGAGCGCATCACCAAACATGCCATTTACTACATCGCCCGCCAGCGCGGCGAACAGGTGGGCGTGAAGATCATGCCCCATGACTTCCGTCGCTCGTTCATCACCCGGGTGATCGAGGAGCATGACCTGTCGATCGCGCAGAAGCTCGCACACCATACCAATATCCAGACCACCGCCAGCTATGACGTGCGTGACGACAATGAGCGACGGCGGGCGGTGGACCGGTTGGACCTGTAGGGTTGACGATTGCAGCCCCCCCTCAGGGGGGGCGATGCAGTTTTAGAGAATAGGTTTGCCGCCAGTGACCGCGTAGCGCGATCCGGAGATGTAGCTGGCTTCGTCCGAGGCCAACAACACATAGATCGGCGCGACTTCCACCGGTTGGCCAGGGCGGCCCAGCGGGGTTTCGCTGCCGAAGCTCTGCACATCTTCATCGGTCATGGTCGCCACGATCAACGGCGTCCAGATCGGGCCCGGGGCTACGCTGTTGACGCGTATACCCTTGCTGCCGAGCAACTGCGCCAAGCCACCGGTGAAATTGGCAATCGCACCCTTGGTGGCTGCATACGGCATCAGCGTCGGCTTGGGCATGTCTGAGTTGACGGACGTGGTGTTAATGATCGAACTGCCAGCCTTCATATGCGGCACCGCTGCCTTGCACAGGCGAAACATTGCGGTGATGTTGATATCGAAGGTCTTGACCCATTCCTCGTCCGAGATTTCTTCAAGAGTCTCGTGGCTCATCTGGAACGCTGCGTTATTGACCAGCACGTCGATACGGCCGAATTGCTCGACCGTTTTGTCGACCAGTTCGTGGCACACGCTTTTCTGAGCGATATCGCCGGGCAGCAGCAGGCATTGGCGACCGGCTTCCTCGACCCAACGCGCAGTTTCCCTGGCGTCCTCGTGCTCATCCAGATAAGCGATGGCCACATCGGCGCCTTCACGGGCAAACGCGATGGCGACGGCGCGCCCGATGCCGCTGTCGGCCCCAGTGATCAGGGCGATCTTGTTGGCCAACCGTCCGGAGCCCTTGTAGCTCTGTTCACCGCAATCCGGGTACGGGTCCATTTTCTTCTGCGAACCAGGTACGGTCTGCGCTTGGGGGGCGAAGGGAGGGTGAGGGTAATCAGTCATGTCAATCTCCATAGTTTCCAACGTGGCTATGGGATTAGTAGTTGCCGGCCGGTTGATAGTTGTAACGGATGCCGCCGAGGGCCGACGAGTGGTTGGCGTTGGCCCCAGGCAACGCCAACCTCAAGTGCATGGGCCGCCCTCAGGACGAGGGTGGGGCGCTCGCCAGGTGAGCCGGCAGGCGCCGCAGTGTCCACACCGTGGTGAACATCGCCGCTATGGCGCACAGCGCAATCCCGATCAGCATCGGCGCCGGCGTGTGATCGGCGAACACCCCGATCAGGGTCATGGACAGGGCCCCGATGATCATCTGGATCGCACCGAGCAAGGCCGAGGCAGAACCGGCCACGGCACCATGATCCTCCAGGGACAATACCCCGGCGGCCGGCAGCAGCAGGCCGAGAAAGCCGAAGCCGATAAACAGCAAGGCCATGGTCAGGGCCAGGCTGTCGACCCACAGCGTAGTGACGGCCAGGACAGCCATCACTGCAGCCACAGCCGCTACCGACCAAAGAATCAACGGTGCCAGGCCAAAGCGCGCACTGAGGCGCGCAGTGAGTTGGCTCATGGCGAAAAACGACGCGGCATTCAACGCAAAGGCCAGGCTGAACTGCGTGGGTGTGAGGCCGTAATGCTCGATGTACACGAACGGCGCGCTGCCGATAAACACGAAGAAGGTCGCCAGGCCAAAGCCGCACACCACCGACAGGCCGATGAATACCGGGTCACGCAACAACGCGCCATAACTGCTGAAGGCACTGCCCAGGGTCTTGCCCAACCGGCGTTCGGCAGGGTGGGTTTCGGGCAGTTGCACGATGGTCATTACCAGACACGCCAGCGCGAGCACCGCCAGCACGGCGAATACTTCGCGCCAGCTCCACAGCGAAATCACCAGGCTGCCGGCCAATGGCGCGAGAATCGGCGAGACGCTCATCACCAGCATCAGCAAGGACATCAACTTCGCGGCCTCATGCCCCGTGTACAGGTCACGCACGATGGCCCGGGGAATCACCATGCCGGCGCATGCGCCGAAAGCCTGCAGGGCGCGAAAGGCAATCAGGGTTTCGATCGTCGGCGCCAAGGCGCATCCGACACTGGCCACGGCAAAAATCACCAGGCCGGCATAGATCGGCGGTTTGCGCCCGAATACATCGCTGACCGGCCCGTAGAACAACTGGCATACGCCGACGATCACGAAGAACACCGTCAGGCTCATCTGCACCCGCGCCGGCGAGGCATGCAGGCTCGCGCCGAGGGTCGGCAGTGCGGGCAGGTAGATGTCGATGGCGAAAGGGCCGACGGCGGTGATCAACCCCAGTAGCAGGGCGAGGTGGGCGATACGTCGAGACATGAGCGGTTCCGCACGGAAAAGGGCGGTCAGCTTAAGGGATCCACGCAGATCCGCAAACTTAGGCTTCAATAACCAGGGACGGTGGCCGATAACATCAGAAGCGGGGCGTCTGCGGTTGGGCTCCCAACCGGATGACCAGGCAAGGGGATTTTTGCATGACGATCAAACTACGCTTGATGTTGTTGATAGCGACTGGCTTGCTCACTGCTTTGATCATGAGCCTTACCGGTTACCTGGGCAATTCACGGATGGGCGATGCCGTACAGGACAGCGAGGTCAGCATGACGGTGCTGCGCAACCACATGGAAGCCGACATGATGCACGACGCCCTGCGCGCCGATGTGCTGTCGGCGATGCTGGTGGGCCTGGGCAAAAGCACCAGCACACCGGCCGAGGTCAACGCTTCGCTCAAGGAACACGCCGAACACTTTCGCCAGGTACTGTCGGATAACCTCGCGCTGCCGCTGGACGCTTCGCTCAAGGCCAACCTGGAAAAAATCAAACCGAGCCTGGACAACTACATCGCCACCGGTGAGCGCATCGTCGCGCTGGCGCTGGACAATCCCGAAGCCGCTCGCGCGGAACTGGGCACGTTCAATGCCGCCTTCACTCAGCTTGAAGATCAAATGGCCGCGCTGAGCGAGCTGATCGAGACCAACACCCAGCAGACAAGTGTCGGCACACGGCAGACCATCAGCAACGCCAATTTCACCCTGGGCGCAGTGTTGATCGCCAGCCTTTTACTGCTGTTGGCCCAGGGGCGCTGGGTGATGCTCAGCATCATGGCGCCATTGCAGGCCGCCAGCCGCATTGCCGCCAGCATTGCGCGGGGCAACTTGAGCGAAGCGATTGTCGAACCCCGGCGCAAAGACGAAGCCAGCGCCTTGATTCGCAGCCTCGCCACCATGCAACGGGACTTGCGCGGCATGATCGAAGTGGTGCGCAGCAACGCCCACGGCGTCAGCGGCATGAGCGAGCAACTGAGCCACGGCTGCCATGAAGTGGCCGGCAGCAGCCAGCAACAGAGTGCGGCGGCCAGCACCATGGCCGCGGCCGCGAGTGAAATGACCGCCAGTATCGAGGAAATCACTCGGCATGCCGGGCGCGCATTGGACATGGCCAACCAGGCTGAGACCTTGGCCAAGGACGGTGGGCGGGTGATTCATCAGGTGGTCAACGACATGGGCGGCATTGCCCGCTCCGCGCAGCAGTCGGCCCAGGTGATTCGTACGCTGGACAAGGAGTCCGAGGCAATTTTCAGCATTATCCAAGTGATCAAGGGGATCGCCGACCAGACCAACCTGCTGGCCCTGAATGCCGCGATCGAGGCCGCCCGCGCCGGTGAACAGGGGCGGGGGTTCGCAGTGGTTGCCGATGAGGTTCGCAGCCTGGCCGGCCGTACCAGTGCCTCAACCCTGGAAATCGCCAGCATGGTCCAGCGTATCCAGCAAAGCACGCGCGAAGCGGTGACCAGCATGGAGGAGGGCGTGGCTCAAGTGGATAAGGGCATGGCGGTGACCGCCGAGGTGGAGCGGGCGATTCGCGAAATTCTGCAAGCCACCTTGAACACCACGGAAATGGTCAACGATATCTCCCGCACCATTGGTGAACAGAGCCTGGCCAGCAACGAAATTGCGCACCAGGTGGAGATGATTGCGGGCATGTCGGAAAACAACAGTCGCGTCATTGGCCAAACGGCGTCGACAACGGATGAGTTGTCCGGCCTGGCCGGTAAACTTTCGCAGTCAGTTGATCGGTTTCACTTGTAACCTACTGATTTAACTCAACTAAATAGTCATTTAGTTGAGTTGGCAATCAGGGCAGGGGGCTCAGGATTGGGAGAGGGCAGACGTCCGCCGTGCAGCGATGCGCTCTACCGTTTGCATATGCTGCGTACCCCATTGGCACAATCCACCCAATGCCGACGCCAGGGACTCCCCGAACGGTGTCAGGGAATACTCGACTTTGGGCGGTATTTCCTGGAAATCCACGCGAAAAATGATCTCATCGCGCTCCAATTCCTTGAGTTGCTGGATCAGCACCTTATCGGTCACACCGCCAATCGCGCGTCTTAATTCTCCATATCGATGAACATTCTGCGCCAGGTTGAACAGCACCAGCGGCTTCCATTTGCCGCCAATCACCGCCAGGGCAGCCTCAAGTCCGCAATTGAATGAGTTATTGGCCATGATTGAAGTATCTCCCAAGGGTACTTACTAAAAGGTGCATACTATTCAAAAGAATAGAGCGGATCTAGAGTTGCGCCTCAACATTCTTTTTTGGAGTCATCATGAGCAAGCTCAACGGGAAAATCGCAGTGGTTACCGGCGGTAACAGCGGCATCGGCCTGGCAACCGCGATTCGCTTTGCAGCTGAAGGCGCACAGGTGGTGATTGTAGGTCGTCGACAGTCAGAACTGGACAAGGCGCTGACGCTGATCGGGCCTGGAGCCATCGCCATCCAGGCCGACATTGCCAAGCTGGACGACCTGGACCGTGTGTTCACCCAGGTAAAAGCTGCCAAGGGCCGGGTTGACATACTGTTTGCCAATGCAGGCCTGGGGGATTTCCAACCGATCGGCTCGATCACCGAGGAATCATTCGACCGCACGTTCGGCATCAACGTCAAAGGCACGCTGTTCACCGTGCAAAAAGCCTTGCCACTGATGCAGGCCGGCGGTTCCGTGATCCTGACTGGCTCGACCACCGGGACAATGGGCACCGCGGCGTTCAGCGTGTACAGCGCCACCAAAGCGGCTCTGCGTAATTTCGCCAGGAGCTGGGCGCTGGATCTCAAAGGCACCGGCATTCGTGTGAACGTACTGTCGCCAGGCCCGATCTCGACACCAGGTCTGGACTCGGCGTTGTCAGGCACGGGCCAGAAGGAAGCGATCATCGACGACATGACGGCACAGGTTCCACTGGGCCGCATTGGTCAACCTGAAGAAGTGGCAGCCGCCGCGTTGTTCCTGGCATCGGATGAGAGCAGCTTCATGACCGGCAGTGAAATGTTTGTCGATGGAGGCTTTGCTCAGGTTTAAGCATGACAGGGGTTTTGCCCGTTGAAATCTGACGGGCACTGCCTCTGATTGCGCAATACGGTATTACGCATAATGTATATTATGTTAAATCATGTATTACTCTATGCTTATCGCTCATGTCACCTGTACCTGAAAACCGGGATTTGCCTTGAATTACCAGAATCAAGTCAAGTCAAGGCCTTGCATACCCTTCCTCCGCACCTCTCGAGCTTTCAGGGGTTCCAGCGTCCAAATCTTATAGAACTGAAAACCAGAATCCCAATCTCTCCAGTCCCGCCGGTTCTGTCACTGCGATCAGCGGCTACAACCATTCTAGTAGAACGCCGAACGTTCGCTACACGCGCATATCCAGTCTACGCTTCTCGTTACGGAACGGCTGACCGCTTGGCACCTCAACCTGCCAGGATGATTCGCAAACGCCAAGGCTCAGACTCGCACGTGCCGCAGTCACCATCCGTAACACCCGCGTTGGCGCCAATACGGACGCCGACAACTTGAGTCCAGACAAGCGCCGCCCGAACAACACCAAGCGCCCCCAAATCCGATCAGGACGGGTTTTACATGGCTGAGCCACCACCGCCATATCCTCTGTTCCCACCTTTAAGCCTGCTCAATGACCAGGCACGATCTGCGCTTCCAATCAATTTGGAGGTGCTGCAACGCTTGAAGGCAACAACCGAGCACCTGCATGCCTTGGCAACATGGCGAACCGGGGTAGATTTCCTCGTGCGAGAGTCAGCAAAGCCTGAATTCGAAGAGCGTCACTACAAGAAACTGTGCCCGATACTCGAGTCCATGATGCATTGGAGTTGGACAGTCCGCGACAAGCCACTGCATGACTGGAACAGCGCCGATGCCAAGTCGTTCATGACTTTCATCATGCGACCCCCGATTACTTGGGTAACCACCCCCGGGTGCAGTCGGTATTCCAAGAAAACCAAGCAAAACTTTGCGAACAAGTCGATCGACCCCACATGGCGTCCAATCATCCGCCCGACGCTCACAGGCGATGACCCTGGGCTGAGCTCGAAGCATCACCGCAACTGGTACATGACGCATGGGCGCGAGTACTTCGACTTCCTAGCGCGTCCCAGGAATGCCGCAGATCCAGCCCCAACCACCGCAGCATATACCGCTGATACAACTACCGCTGCCACGTCCCAGCAACAGGATAAATCCAAAAATCCATTCCAGGACATGGCGCCCAAAGACTACGAATTCCGCGTCGAGAAACCTCAGGCTGTGTTCTCGCCGACCCAGCTCAGTGATTTTCTGGATATTGCTGAATCGCTTGCAAGCTACAACGAGAAATGGGAGCCGCTTTTATTCCTCACAGCCCTGGCAGTCTACTCGGACATTCCCATGCGGGCTGTCGCGGCAACGCAGACCATCAAGCCCACCTTTTCCTATTTCAAGCCGCAGGCTCCTGATTCTCCCGACGCGATCCAGGCCCGCCCTAAAACCGATTTTGCCAAGAATTACTCCAAGTCCCAGCGCGTGCTCCCCATAGTCCCGGGTCTGTTCGAGAGCCCGCTTTACTTACGCCGGGGTTTCGCACTGGCTCCCCGATTTGAGGGCTATTTTCAACGCTATGCTCACTTTAGGCATATAAAGGAACCCGCCGTGAGCTCTCAGAGCTTCCTCTTTCCGCAAGAGAATGGCCTGGATGCTTATGGCTACGGTAGCCTCATCGAGATTTTCAGCGAGTTTTGCGCAAGCATTTTGTTAACGCTCAGGTCTAGGCCCAAAGCAACACTCGCCAACTGGAAAGGCTCGGACAAGCTCGATCCTGAAGCGTCGTTGACATTCAATGAGCTGCGAGCTACAGCCAAGCGCGCGGGAATGATTCCCGAGTCAACCGCCTCAGGTGTTGCAGATGAGGATCCGAGTGTTTGGCCAGATATTGGTATCCGCCAAGCCTTGTCCCGCCGAATTGTGTTCAATTTCGCTGACTGATGAAAGCTTGATCCGCCCTCCTCCTTTCGCCTGTTTTTACACTGAGGACGCTTCTGCCACCGGACAACCAGAAGCACAGATAATTGGTCAAGGGCGTGGCTCTACAAACTCGGCTGTCGTAAATCGAGCCTCCCGCGAAGCGGTAGTCTCGACCCTGCGGGCTTCCATCCTCACGCCTGCGCGCTCCGCTTGCCAGAGTTTGCTAGGAAGTGGTCATAGCACGGATCGCACTACGAAGGCTGGGCTCTAAACCAAACCCCCTCGAGGGCGGTACGACCAGCGCGCACACTGCATTGAGCTTGCGCAACTGTGCCCCAGCTGGGCTCCTCGAACGGCCGCCATAAGCAGAATGGCGGCGGCGACGTTCCTAACGGGATAATGGTGTAGCCGTCACCCGGATAACTGCACGCCAGGTAGATCAGCGCAACCCAAACCCCATCTGCTTCAGCTCCTCAAGGTGGCCTTCACGCTCCGTCAATACAGAGACCTGATCATGGAATTTTACCGAAACGTCCGGAAGAATTTTGCCCTTGGCGTCCTTTTACTGCCCATCAGCCTTTCGGGGTGTGTTTCTCAGCACGACTTCACGGGAGTCTCCGTCGCAGAACGTTCTCAGCAAATTGGTCAATCACGTCAGTTAAGCACTCTAGACGGTCGCCTCCTCAACGTTGTTCCTTACTATGAAAAAGACGGGCACATCGCGACATCGGGGTACATCGCAGACATGCTGGGTCTGGAGGGAAAAAGGATTGGAAGCCTGTCTTGCTACAGTCAGGCGCCTGATGATCTGGCACTTCGTTACTCAGCCCCTGCCGTTGGCATCTGGGGTTTGCCGGATTACACCGGTTATAGGCACGACATAGTGAATAGCCTGCATTCGCTGCATGGCGGCAATGCTCAGGCCGTCGCCATTCGAAGAAAAAAGCTTGAGGCGCTCGTGCATCAATCATTCACCTCTGGGCAGCCTGATTGGCAGACTGGGTTTCTAATTCACGCTCTGGGTGATAGCTATGCTCATGTCTACTCGAAACATGGGCAGCTTCACGCTTACGGCGAGTTCGTAGGCCATGCTTTCGAAAATACTCGATGGGGTGAGAGGCCGGATTCAATATTCGTTAACGGCCACGCAGAAATCTATCTGAGCTACGTCTCTGCTCTGTTTCGAGCGCTCAGCCCAGCAGGAAGCGCGGGTCAGGAGAGATCGGATCTGCTTGAAGCGTTCAACTTGAGGATTCTTACGCAAGCTGCTCGAGGAGAGCGCGCGGACAAAACCGCCATCTTTGCTATGCCGAGCCGACCTGACAGTTACGTCGACGTAGAGCACAGCGATGCTAACTGCAAGGCAGCCTACAACGAGCTAAACGACGAGGATGTTCGAGTCTTCCTGAGGGCCCTCACAGCGACGCTCGACTCACAAGATGGTTGATCGCCCTACTCGCGCGAGCGTCGCACTGTGGAAGCTGATTGGGACAGCCGGACAGGTGTCGAGCACGAAGGCAGATATTTTCAGTATGTTGCAGCGACGCTTGCTCCATAGGCATCATGAAATAAAACAACAACTATAAAGGCAGTACCCATGAGCTTCCCAACCGCAACAGTTTTCGCCTTCATTCCACCGCAGTCTCAAGGCTTGGATTCTGCGCCATACGGTAAGAAACTGGACAGCCAAGGAGAATCAATCTTCCAGGCGATCGGGATCTCCTATTCGATCCTGGACAGGATGATTGCCCACGATGCCAGCTGTGCGAACGCAGCGACGGAATTCTTCGTGACGGTGCTGATGAAAGACGGTTGGTCATGGGATACGTCACGTCAATTGGTGATGTAGACTGGTTGGACGCATCGGATGTATCGAGCCTGGAGCGTTTTGAATGCGCAGAACCGCGAGGACGCAGTGGCGCTCGATTATGAGGTGTACCAGAACTATTGGCCAAACCTGGACTTTTGCGATGGTGGGTATGAGGCAAAGATGCAGAGTTGGATCTCTGCTTCTTTGACGGCCTGAGACATCACAGGATTTCTCCCTCTGGAGGTGAGCTTTTTCGCACTAGCTAATCACCCCGATTCAACAACGTCGGAGAGCCTCAGCGACGCTATCGCCAATCTGCGTTAGCCCGAATCTGCCTGCCATGTCAGTCAGGTGCTCCCGCACTCGGAGCTTGAGTTCGCTGGGATGGATCGCTGCTATGAGGCTGGCGAGCCCTCAGTGGTTCACCCCCAGCCACCCGTATAGTACTGACCCTGTGGAGCTGCTGAGCACATGGCAGCATACGCAGTTAGAGAAGCTGCGTGGGCCTAGACGACATGCGTGCTACTCAAAATCGTCCGGGCTTTAGTGTGGAAACGGTGTCCCCTACCCCAAGCTCGATCCTGGTTCCTGCCGCAGCTAGGTTGATCAGGAGTAGCACATCATGAGCGGTTGCCTAAGCTCGGGGGCCATGTGCTTGGTGATCTCTTCGATCACCCACGTAGCGCATGGCCAAAGTGTCTGCACAGCGAGCAGTACGGCGAAGACTAGAAAAGCCCTCAACAAATAGTCGTGGGCGAGCTTAATATGGCTCACCTTAGCGTTGTTCCCCGGGTAATTATCAATCACTTTGAGAGCAATGTTCTTCGCGAGGCTGGCTACAGGCTGAGCTGTGCTCCAGGACTGAGAGATATCGTTGGCTCCGACTGTGTTCGCTGCACTCACTCGAAGCACGCAGAACGCACTATAGCCGGCGCGTAGGACATAGATCACCGCAAGGGCGAATACGATCAGTGATATGGCTCCCAGGACTCTATTGGTCTTGTCGCTCCACAAACTTGGCAGCAAGGAAACTAGCACGGGGATAAGCGCGGTCACTGCCGCCAGGTACACACCTGCTTTGGTGTCAGCCCCCTTGCGCCGCTCCTGCTCCGCATCGTACATACGGCGAGCTTCTTCAAGTGCGACTTCGCTTTGCGCGTTCCAGTCACCATTACTGACCGATGCCTTCCACCTGTCGCGCATCTGGTTGTTTGCTGCAATTTGAGCAGGCGAAGGAGGTACCAGAGTCGGCCAGAGTATATCCCTATCAAACCAACCCATTTTTGATGCTCTCCAGTTCATCAACAATTGCAGTGGCAATCGGGTATCCAGTCTGATTCTCAATCCAAGCCCACTGCCCGTTGGGGTTGATTTCTAAAAACCAGAGCTTTCCATCTCGATCACACACCAGATCGATAGCTCCGTATCTTAGATTCATCCGTCGAACCAGTTCTCGACATTGTTCGGCTACCTCATCCGGCAGGCTGATTGCTTCATGCTCCAAATCAGGATGACTACCTTTGCGCCAATCAACCTCCGTGTCGCCCTTTTCCTGAGACCAGATAGCCGTTGCGAAAACTTGGGAACCCACTACCGTTACACGGACATCGTATTTTTTGAGCACCTCAGTTTGAATGATCAGGGGAGCAAGACCGAGGGCTGGTTCATCATCTGTGGTCAAGGGTTGCAACCGTGAGGTGAACATCACCTTTTCCAGCGCACCCGGTAGAACCGCTTGGCGCAAGGGCTTCCCAATTGCACGGCCCCCTGCTGTCAGGGGCTCAGCCGACTTCAGTTGGTTAGTGATGGTTGTGCTGGGGATATTGAAACCAAGCTGGTGGGCAACGATGAGCTGCCGAGGCTTGTCTTCAGCGAGAAAGATCTGGGTAGGGTCGCTCAACCATCTCCCTTCCAACCGGAAATAAAGGCTTTTGAGGAAGCTGCTCCATTCCGCTTCAATGTAGGCACGCTGGCCTTGATCCTCGACAAGTGCCGGCGCTTGGGGAGCGCCTGGGCGACGGAAGTATGCGGCCTTCACATCTCGCCCGGAGATTTCTCGCCCCTCGAATTCAATAGACCAGTCGTCCATGGCGATGCAACCCATGGAGCTTCGGGATTGGGGGAGTAATTCGGTATTTAGCCTGAAGTAAGGCAAGCTCCGTTTCTGAAGCTCTGCTACCACGAAATCCATTGTGATATCGCGGCGGTTTGTCACCAACAAAAACATGACGACGAGCCTCAGTCTAGGTAGAAACGTTGGTCTAGGCCGAACAGCGGATCACCCGGATCATCGTTTTCGAGCTCAGCTTCGGTCTTGGTCATTAGTTCTAGCATGGCGTAGCTGCCACCCGGATCGTCCTCTTCTACCACCGTGTCGGTCTTGGTCACCAACTGAAGCAGGTGTGATCCGCACCCATTGTTGCTCAGGTCATCATCACTCTCTGGAGCAGCGTGCGTCTTGGTCAACGTCTCGAGCGTGACGAAGGAATCATCGTCCTCTTCGGTGTTTACTTTGGTCTTGGTGAGAAGCTCATCGAGCGCACCGCGAGTGATGATGGGTTTCACTCCATCGATTGTTTCCACCACCCACATGTCGTGGAGTGGGGAGTAATAACCTGGCAGGTGATCCGAGCCTGTTCTGGGCACAGCGGTTTTTGCAAGCAAAGGAACGACGCTCTTTGCTTGATCTGTCGTGAAGGTGGGCATCCAGCTGAACTCCTGTATAGCGATTGGTCAACATATCATGACAGACGTCTCCCCAAGCTATCTTCAACACTCGGAGTACCCCAATCTTGAGATGGGTCAAGACTGCAGTGAATGCGAGTCTGGCTCAAAAAACGAATGACCAGCTATCCACCCTCAACAGGACAGGGCCATTTGTACGTACTCTGCAAATCGGCTGCTTCTGCAGCGGGCCACGCAAAAACTGCGTAAGCAGCAATCGCTGCTGCAAAGGGAGGTTCCAAGCGTCATTCATCAACTGCGGAAAAGTAGGCAGCCTTTCGCTCAGACGTGACGTTCGGCAACAGATCTTCGACGGGTGAGAACTTAGCACTGAAAACCCCGTTGACCATGGCGAATTCGGACGGCCTGATTCCAGCCCAGAAGAGCACAAGATCCTTATCCCCAGTGCAAAGCAGAATCTTCTCATCCGGGAACGCTGCGAACAGGTGCATCAGCACTTCAAGCGATCGGAGGTCGGCCAGAGCGTTGTAGGCGTCCTCAACCGTATATTTCCTTACGTTAAACTTGAGCAACCCTTTGGCCGGACTCTTACCATTTGGGACACATACAGCGCTCAAGGCAGCCAGCACGACAAGTGACCGTACTGGGACTTCACATGCTTTCGCGGTGGCCAGCACTTCATCCCAGACCTCATTGACACGTCGCGCGGCTATCGGAGCCCGCAGTTTCGGCGCCAAACGCGTCAGGAATTCCTGCTTGCGCACCATGCCCGCCTCGCTGTCGCGAATGAGGCCCCTTACCCCTTCAAGACTACCTCGCCCGATCGGTACTATCTGAGCCAATGGCAATGCAGCGTTAATAATTTCAGTTGCGACGTCGAACTGGTGTTCGATGCTCGCATCGTCGGGATTTCTCTTGAGATTGCCTTCAAGCACATACAACAGGGGATTGATTCGAACCTTGCGGCCAATGAGAAAATCAAGGAAATCCTTATCCTCCAATTTTGTTTTCTCCCCAGCACGAAATCTGCCGGCCAACTCGCTGAAGACGCATCTGTCAGGGAGCACAATCATCGAATCGCTGAACGCGATGCCGGAAGGTAGCCAGCCATCTCGCACCAAGCCAAGTGCCCTGGACGAGTACGGGCTATCCAAAACTGCGCTGACCGAAACCTGGGTCTCTAATGAGAGGTCTAGCAAATTGCTCTGAATGACCCGAGCATTCGCCAGGCGCAGTGGCATGACTAGGGGAGTACCCAGCGTATGCCCTATAAGATCTGCATACCCCAAGCCACGGAACTCAATATCAGCAAATGTCGCACTACGTCCAGTCGCAACTCCGCTCTCATCGATTTCTTGGTAGATAATGACCCGCTCGCCCGCGTCATCGGGCGCCACCAGTTCTTTTGATAGCTCATCAGAGTCCAAGCTTACTGGGGCCATGTTGCTCCGTTGCCATTGAGGCATTCTGAAAAACGTACGACGAGCCTTTCTCCAAAAAGCCGTGCCAGCGTCTGGTCAGATGAACGCGCTGACCGAGGCCCGGATCATCAAGCAAGAGGCTTGTGATAGACGATGGCCACATCCTCACACAGCGTCTCATCCGCCATCCGGACGGGTGAAACTTTCACCCGTTCGACAATCACCGTCGCAAATCCGGGGAGTTCAGGCACATCACCATCGCCGAAATGCGGATGGCAGAGAACACCATCAGGATTCAACAGCGCCCGCATTTTCAGAGCTCGGGTCGCTCGCTGATCCTGCTCACAGTGAAGCCCTTCAACTTGAGCGCCCTCCTCCATGCGATAGTCAAAGGGGTCGAAGAAAATGAAGTCGTAGTTCCCTTCGATGTGACAGCGGTTCCAGTCACCGCAAAACGGTTGCACTGAAGGATGGCGCTGGGAGAAAGCTAGCAGGTCTTGATAGATGGTGGACTCTATTTCAAAAATGTCGTGACGCTCGGGTTTGAGGTACTGCTGGATCAACGTAGCTGAGATTCCTAAGCCAAACCCTATCTCAAGTACAGTACGAGGATTGAGGTATGCAAGCCTCGAAAAAAGCATTTCAAAGTACGCTTCTTCAGTACGTGACATAACCACCTGACCGTTCCAGACAAGGACATCGCTGTTTTTTTGTCAAACTGCAACTCCAACCAACTCACAGGCACCTCGTCGAAAGTTCTCACCGCTGTAGAAGGTCGAGTCTGAGTGACATGTTCGTGCGCACCCTCGTCGTGAGTGTCTGAAGAAACCTCAGCGTGTTCAGGTTTGGCATGTCGGTTAGTATCTCGATACCAGACTAAAACGAGCTGGGAGTCGCCTGTGGGCGCCTCTATGAACCCGGCATGCTCAGCCGCCTTGCGTGACGCCAGATTGGACTTACGCATGTGCGCGTAGATGACATCGTATTGGCTGTTCTGACAGCAGTACTGGTAAGCGCTCCGGCCAATCTGTCGCCCTTGGCTTGGTCGGTTGAGGAAGACATGGAACGACGCGTGACGGCCTCGAACCTCGTCCTCCACCAGATTTATGTATGCGATGCCAGCCCGCTTGCCTTCAACCGAGATGACCCAAGCTTCTCCCCCGGGCCCTCCGCCGCGCTCTCGGCTTCCCGGAGTGCGCGTAAACTCCAGATCTTCCGGCGACACCGGGCCCAGTTTAGACTTCGCTTTCACCGGAGGGGGCTTAGGAGTCGTCCGCGCTGTTACCTTGGATCTTGGAGTGCTCACAGATCGCCCCACGGCTGCTCTCCCAGACCAATCAGAAGCCGGTCACAGCTCTCAGCCCAGAATTCCGCAGGGAAAAACCCAGGGGAAAACGCGATCACGATATCAACGAGTCGTTCGGCCAGGCCGTGACGGTGTAACGCTTTAGTCAGTACATCGATTCTGCTCAGAATCTGCGGCAGCGTATCGTTTAGCGGGCCAGGATGATCAATGTGATCGCTATCTCCATCGTACCGGTTGCAGAAGTAATCCATGTCCACGTGAAGAAGAATGGGGGCGTGAGATTTCGACAGGCCTTCAAGCCACAAATCAAGGTCATGGGTAAATCGGTACCGACCATGCCCAGTCCCCTGACCATCAGCGATGAGCGAAACAGCGGGACGCAAAGCGGACGGGTCAAGCAAGGTATCAGCCACGGACTCCAGTATGATCTGCGAGTCGGTAGTTCGAGTGCATTTGGGCCCTTGGCAGAGATGTCGCACTTCGGTGTCGGGATGCCTGTGCAGAAAGGGTGTGAGGAAGCTTCCCATGCCCAATGCTCCACTCATGATGGCATCCGTTACTGAATGCGGCACATGCAGGTCGACAAGTCGGCAACTGATGGGATCAAACCAGCCGTCCGGACGGTTGAAGAAGCGAGGCGCATCCAAGTCTTTATGATCATCGACGTGGAGTACGACGATATCTTCATGTTGAGGAGTTCGCGCTAGCCACTCGCTCCAACTTTGCAAAGTCCACGTGTCGTTGAGGGCTAACAACACCCTTCCTCTGCGCTTACGGGCTTTGGCCATATCCTGATATTGAATATCTGCGGCCCACCATGCCAGCCCTTCATCGAGTCGAGGGTCGACATACCGATAAGGGTCATCAGACCAACTCAAAGACAGTGCCCACCGCTCATCAATACAGGTTGCTTGCGCATCTTTGTCACAAAAGTAGTCGCGAAGCTGGGCATGTCTCTGATGCAGATCAGCCGACAGGCTGGACAGCGGGACGGTAAGCTGCGAACTCATCTGTCGTTATCCCCTCTGTGGATGCAACGCGCAAAACCTCTACAAGGTGCTGTCCAACATCAGTCAATGGGCATTCCTTAAGGGTCTCAAATGCTTGCTGAAGGTGTTGGTCGGTGTCCGAGATTTGACTTATAGCCCGTGAGATCATCTCGATAGGGCCATGCTCACGGACGTGGAGCCAAAAACGCCTCAGTTCGACGAACACGAAAACCGCATGCAGCAAGCCTGAAGGGGGCCGTAGGTCTTCCCGCCAAGGAGAAACGACCTGCGCACTGGTGTGCTCAACCGTGGCGGAATATCGCTCAAGCAGGTAGAGCTTTTGATGTCGGTGTTCATGGATCAATGAGTCCGCTAGATCATAGGGATCAATCAGTCGATCACCCTGAGAAATCGACACGTACAACGCCCCTGGAACAGAGTTGTCGCTAAAGGAAACAATCTTGCGTGGATCTGCACTCGGGTCACGGATGAACTGGATAGCAGTGCAGGCAACCTGCATTTCAGAAGCGAGCGCCGGACGCCATGCCTTTACGATGGCCATGGCTTGGCAAACCAGCTCCCTGCCCTTTGCCGCGAGCTCTTCACCCTCGAAATAGATGGAGGTGCCGAACGGTGCCCTTAGCCACAAATCATCCTCTGCGACCGAAAAACCATCGCAATCGTGCTGCGTCTCACTGTGTAGAAGCCCAACCAAGTAGTCAGAAGTCGCTCGAATAGGCTGTCCATCGACGGCCAATAATGCGTGCCCCCTGCTTTGAGCTACGGCAGCACCCGCCCAAGCAATGGCACCGGCCTGCCGCGCCTTAAGCGCGAATAAATTATCGTCCAAGGAGCGCAACTGCATTGCCCTCGGATCCTCAGGATATAAATCCAATGCTTCATGCAGCCCGTGTACCGCATCAACTTCGGCACCTGTAATCAGCCACCCAAGATGGGGCGCCGAGGTCTCGGCTAATTCAAACTGAGCAAGATCAAAGGTGTCTGGTAGCGGTATGTGCTCCCGTCCCTTCCATTCCTCAATCAAATGTTCGTTCAAGCGCTCGGTGATGTGAGTCACCAACCGCTTCATCTCATTGCAGTAAACGGTAGGGTTGACGAAACCGTCTTGGCCGAATCGGTGAGGAAGAGAGCCGCCACCGCAGATGTCGACGATTCCACAAGATTGACATGCTTCTGACAACCCTTCTTTGCGCAGGTAGCGCCGATGCTGCTCGATGGCCTGGGATTGAGCCACATCAGCGATCGGTGTATCCAAGACAGAGCCAATCAATCGGGTAGCGCCATCCTGTGTGACCTTCAAAACATCAAGGTCGTGATAAGTACCGTCGGTTTCGATGGACAGCAGGCTCACGTCACCAAAGCCAAACGCATCCGTCCCCGAGGGCAGTCCCGCACAGACATCCAGCAACGCTTCGAAGGTGCGCAGGGGAATGTGTGGGTAATGGTCAAACCAAATATCGAAGGCGTTCACAAGCCACTGCTCGTACAAGCCAGGATCCTGATTCCTGCCCGGCGGTGGCCGGAGCCAGTGGGCATCGGGAAGCAGAAAGTCGAGACGCGGGATCTTGAACTGATCGAAATAGCTGAAGAGTTCGCTAGCGCTGGTAGAGGTGTCAACGACTGCGATCACGCCGGCGAAGATAGAGGGGTAATTTTGCAAGCGGATGAGCGCCTGCTGGGTCTGTTCAAAGCTTGAACGCCCCTTACGGGTCAAACGGTGTCTGTCATTCGCGACTTTTGGGCCATCCAAGCTCAGTGAGACGCCAATGTCCGCTGCAGCCAAGACCTGGAGTACCTCGTCAGTCAGCAGCAGCCCGTTAGTTTGCAAACTGACGTCAACCGGAATGGGGCAAGTAGAGCGCAGTAGTGCCGCGAAGTCCGCCAGCGTTTGTGCCCCTGCCAGCAGCGGCTCTCCCCCATGAAGAATCACCGCGCACTGTTTTAATTCCGTTTGAGTCACGTACTGCGCAAGTCGTTGAGCAAATGCTTCGCGATGCTCAGCAGAGAGAAATTTGGGCATGGAACGCCAACTCTGATCTGCATGATGGTAGACGTAGCAGTAATCGCAATCGAGATTGCACCTCGATGCCACCTTTACCAAAAACGACGAGATTTTAGCGGCGTCCATGCAGGCGACTCACGAACGGTTGTGGCGATGATGCATACGGTCATAGCTGGTGATGACCTGACCGACATCCACCTCGCTCAGCACCCGCGAGCGCAGGCGCTGGATGGCCGGATTGGTGCTTTGACCTTTGGACAAGCGTTGACGAATGGCCGAGGGGGCCGGGTGTTCGACTTTGGCAGCTGCTACGGGCATAACCTACTCCTTGCATGTTGAAGTGCCATCACAATCACAGAAATCAGTGAGAATTTCAATAAATGGATCCATTTTGTAACAGATCGACATTTTGATGGTTTTCAAAGCGAATTTAGGTGCAATATCCCAGAAATTCCCCATAAATAGTCGTAAAATCCCCTCCAGAATAGCCATCCTTGTTCGTCTTAACAGCCATAAATGGAGCATGGTATGCGTGAATCATCACGATAGTCCGTCACTCTATTACTCAGGCACTCGAATGAGCAGCTTTGTAGATCATAAGACCGCATGTACCGTTGGCTAGGTGACAAATTTGGTGAGCTTGCGTGACTATCGAAACTCAACCCCTGCCACGCCAACGCTGCAACCTATTTTGATCGGGAGTTGGCTCTCATTAGAGATATCCGAATGGAGGCCGAGGCTAACAAAGCGCCCGTAGCGTGGCACGCCGCCTCGGGGAAATTTCGTTACCATGAACGCTAGACGGCTATACACAGGTACTTTGATTTGTCAGCAAAATCGCTTACCGCCCGCGAGACGTGTCAAGTGCTTCGCGACATCGCCTTTAGCGTTCGCACGATGCGCCGTTTGGGCGAGAAATCATGGACTGACATCTACTGCGGCATGGTTACCGTTGAAGTCGATGGCTGGGTCATCACGTTCTACAACGATTGCGACTCGCTCGGCTACTGCGATAGCAGCTATTGCCCGGATGGCCGTGCGTATCTCTTCGATTCGTCAAAGCAATTTGGTACTGATCCGGTCGAGCTGCTAAGTACCTGGGAACATCGCCAGCTAGAACAGATGCTCGCAGGTCTTTGATTGGCCGTGGCACTCCCCCAAGATATCTTCACTCAAGATAACGTTCGGCCATATATTTAGAAAATATCTGGGATGTTGGCCGGGTCTGCGGGCGCCAGGTGCTGCGCCAGCAAACGCAGCTTGCCCAGCAGCTCATCGAAGGTCACGACTTCGACGTCCTTGCAGGCATTGCGGAATATCTCGAAGCTGCGCCGGCGGCCTTCCTCGGTTGGCTTGGTACCGGCAATGACAACGCACCTCGCTGTGTCTGGATTTAAGTCTCGCATCGTTGGATCTCGGAGGTGCGACAGCCAGTTAGAACGCATTAGGCCTTGCTGATGTAGCACCTGTGTAATTGCTCCGCTGAGCTGCAGATTCGGGCCGAAGACATCCCGGTTGCGATACGGTCGGCTTTGCATCAACGGGGTGGAAGGTTTCTTGATTTCGACGATGGCCAGTTCCCGTCCTTGTGAGAAAAGCAAATCGCCAATATGAGCGCCAGCTCCGTTAATCGTAGAACCTTGGGCATGGAACTGGGTATGCAGAAGCGCCACAGGGCGTGAGAACACCATCGCTAGGATGAACAGGTTGGCTTCGAAAAACTGCTGCCAGTGCCCCTCGCTGAGGTTCTGGCCTAGCATGGTCGCGAACTTTTCGATCATCACGGCCAACGTGACCCTCTCGATCTGCGCGTGCAATTCGAAAAGCTCGCGAGGCGCTTCCTTGGCCAACATCTCAACGCCGACCTTCACTTCCTGGAGCTGATGACGCCGCGCTCGAACATCCGCACGTGCAATCCGGTTGCTGACTCTACGACCCTTCGTATCGCTCGCCAGCACAGGACGGCTGCCTTCAAAGACTACATTGGGCATCAGCGTCGGAAACACCTGGCTCATCACCCAGTGCAACTGGGCTGACGTCTCACTCTTTTTTCGGGCCCGGGTTATCCGCATGCATGTTCTACGGCATTCATCCACCTTCGCCTCACTCACAAAGACAATGTCGTCTGTGATCGAAGTGTCACTATCATCCGATATGACTAGGGTTTTTAAACTAGGAGCGAATCGCAAGCCTCGCCAAAACGGGGTGAGTTTTTTCACAAGCCCCAGACCCTCATCGCAGGAATCAAACAATTTCCGAGGGAGGCTGACGTCAATGTAGAGGACGGCGTCTTCAGGTGTCTGCGGAAGGTCGCGCGTCGAGTGATGGCTATACATGATGCAGCCCAGGGTTCCGTTTTTCGGGCCTCGATAGCGCTGGGTGTGAGGGTTGGTATAGATGGGGTACATCGTGATCCAGCCTGGCTCAATCGTGGCTATCCGATGCCATCTGTCTTCGGGCAATGCCTGCCATTTGTCCAAGGAGATTTTGTCAAAAACCTGGAGGTACAAGTCAATGCAAAAGCCGCTTTCCAATGGGCGACGGACTGTAATGAAACTGGGGTCTAGAACGTCCTCTCCATTCCAGGTGTCCTGCGCGGTTTGCTGAGTGCCTTCCATAACTCTCTCCATGTCTAATGCCGCACCATTCGCGTAATAAGTAGAAACGCCGTCCTAATTCCCGCAACACTTTGAATCCGTACTACAGAACCGAGGAGCACTGGGCAAGAAGCCATGAGGTCATTCTGAGCGTCCACTTGTATTCCATCTTCGATCGGGCCTGCTCATCTAATCGTTGTGTGGGGGGAAGCACTTCGGAGGTAAAACCGCGCAAGTCAAGGATGGCGAGTCCGCCTTGCATGATGCAAGACGCACAGAATCACAGGGACGGCCTAAGCGTAGCGATGATGGAGCCTGGTGCGTTTGAAAGGCGGGTAGCTGCCTGGCTGAGGAAGTAACGCGGCTGAGCGTCTGGGCAATCCATGTACGATTGAAAACTCATTGTCTCTCACCGATCCCTTAGCCAAGAACGCCAATCAAGAAATCAGCGTGCCCAAAGTGTTCAGGCCACAAACCCATGCTCTAAACGCCTGATGAACTCAATCACCGTGTCCGTCTCGAGCCTGGTTGTGACCATGTCGGCAGGAGCTTTGCCATCAAAGGCCTTGACTGGGTGAGACATCCAGCGCATCGCCGCATCAATATCGCCGCCATACAGGCTCTCTGCTGCTTCGAGCACTTCCAGGTAACGCTCGTGTTGATCGGGGGACAAAGTGCTCATGAGAAAGCGCGCTCCGCTTTGGCTATGCCTCACGCCGGGCATGTGGCTGGGTCGAGCTGTGATTATCGTCGATTGGTTGGCAGGCGTCTGCTGCCATTTGGGATGCGCCGGCGGTGGACTGCTTCAGAGGAGTAGTGCTCGGGCTTGCACGCTTCAGCGCCAATTGTCCCCGCATCCAATGGCCTGCAGTGTCGAGATCTCGCATCATGCCCGTATATTCTTCGTGAGTGAGAAGCGCGGGCAGTCTGTCTGGCGTCACGGCGACTTCTTGTATGCGGCTGATCAATCGGCGTCGGATTGATCCAACGGCGACCGTGCATGCAAAAAAATCAACCTAACATGGCACTATGGGAAGCTCCAGCGCAGCACCCGTTGCGTGAGACAGGTCGTGTTTACAGGGCCACGCGACTGACGAACTGAGAGAATTACGCCTGTCCATTGCCTTCTAAGTACGACAGCTAGCCTGCGACTCCTGCCCAGCCCCCCAAGCACACGGTGGTTGCTAGGTCGGTGCGACATCGGTACCTACGGTGTACCTCCAAAATCGCCAGGAGGGCGCCCCAGGGGCGTCCACCGGACTAGCCTGCCTAACCACCGCAACTGCACCCTACTCGCCGGCCTACCAGATTTCGTCCGGATCGGAGTCGCCGGCTGTGCCAGCTGGCCGCGCGCCCGTCCCCGGCTCGCCCTCATCATCATCCTCATCGCCCTGTTCAGCGGAGTCAAAGTACTCTTCATCCATGTCATCGAAGTCGAACTCGTCTTCGATGGCATCGTCGGAGTCGAAATCGAAGTCGTTGAGCGCTGATTGCTTGAGCTGGAAGATAGGCGGAAGCTGAGCCGCTTCACTGTAAAAACCTACGCCAGCCGCCAGCATTGGGGCGAAGCATGGTTCTCCCTGGATGAATTCAAGGTTTGAGTTGGAAAGCCAACGCCGGCGCCCGCCTTCATAAGCCAGCATCCAATTGTTGCCCACAAGCGCCTGTCCCGTTGCCAACGATTCGAGATCGGCAAGATTGAGCTCTCCGGCCACCAAACCTGACTGATTCAGATCCAGCGCGATGAGCGAGCAAACGGAGCTCTCCATCTGGAGCACTTGCTGTACCAGTGGCGCCTCTAGGGAGATCCTGAGCTCCTTGCACAGCCATAGTAGCCAGGCCGTCTCACTGTGATGGTTCGCTGCCGAGGCTGACCCGAGGAGGTTTCTGCAGAAATCGCCCAGCGCCTCCCGGTTCAATTGATACTGATGGCGATGGTAAGTCACCAGGATCTGGGTGATCACCTGAAGTGTGTTGGGAAATCCATACCCGCATTTGAGCAGGTAGGCTTCGGCGATGGGCCAGTTGGATTTCTTGATAATCGTGGACGAAAGCTGCTTCAAGCCATACTTGACCAAGCTTTCGTCCTTGAACCGCGCCTCCAGCGAGAACAGCACCTCAAAATAGTGGTGGATGTCGTCTTTTTGCTGACGGCGCTTCGGTGAGACAACCAGCTTTTTGAGGGTGTATTTCCAGGACTCCTGGACGAGCTCGCGGACTTCAACAATCTTCGTTTTGGATGCATTGATCTGCAGTTCAAAGGCGCTGACGCACTTGATGATGACAGCCAGCGCGCGTTCGGCCTCTTCCCTGGTGTTAAAAAAGAACGTGAAGTCATCGACATAGCGGAAGCCTTTGGGCCAACCACCCAGCGCGTTTCGAATGGAATCGTCAATCGCGACGCCTATCATCTCGGCAATGATGTGCGACGTATCCGGGCCAATCGGCAACCCAATGGTCTGCCCATCCTGCGTGCCCATGCAGCGCTGATCCAGGGCGTTACCGAAGAACTGATCGGATTTGCCCCTGTTTACCTTGGCTAGCGCCTTCGAGTGCAAGGCCCACGGAATTGTATGGGTGTAGATGGTGGGGAAATAGCTCGAGATATCGGTGACAAGCGCATACCGTGCGCCCGCCGAGCGGCGCACTCGTTCCTCATACAGGTCGGTGAATTTCGTCAGCTCAATCGCCCGCAGCGATCCCCCAGCCCCGGGAATGCTTCGAGAGATTTCACTCTTGTTGTAATGCTCTTGGATTTGCGGCCAGTACCGGCAGATGTCCTTGGCCAATCCATAGAAATTGACGGGGTTGGGTATAGAGGTGGTACGTCTGCTGTATGACGACCTCGCCACCGAAAATCGTTCGGACTGGGAAAGTATGCGCCCTCTTCCGTCCAGGGCCTCATCCCAGGAAGCTTGAAGCGCCTCGATGTTTTCCGCCAATTGGGTGGTGCTGAACCCGACTGGAAGCTGGATCGGGAAATACCCTCTAGAAAGCAAGTCCTGTAGCTGCATGGCTCTCCCTAGCAATCAGGTGTTGGTGAGTGAAAGGCCTCAGTTTTGCAGGCTCTGTCTTTCCAGAAGGCATTCAGCCCCCACGTGGCAACACGTTTCAATCACATGGATGACGGCGGTGGTGATAACCCGGTAGCCTTATGCCATGAAAGTTTGGTGAAGGCTACTCGACGACGCCGCTCAGCGAATCTTGCCCCTGCTGCACTCATGCCGCTTATCGGATCCCGGCTCCACGCCACGAGGCCAGATGAGGCAGCGCGCCAAGTTATATGGGGATTTCACCAGGGAGCGCCGCCAGTGTGCAACCCGTGAAGCGAATACGGCTGTCGCCGATTGAGAGGTGACTCAGGAAAGTAGCTGCGGCCATTCCTGCGCCTGCTGACCATCTTTCCTCTAAGCAGCTACACAAACCGCCATGCTGATGGTGCTTGTCGTGACAGCAGCTAAACACCGACAATCACGCCCTTTCGCCAAAAGGAACGGATTGTGTACGAAGAACGTTTCATCGCATTCGTCGACATTTTGGGGTTTGGTAAGCTCCTTGAGTCCAGCGCCGTCGCCCCTGATGTCGTCCAAAAGATCTTGGATGCCCTGATGTCCATTCATCCCGACAAGATCCGAGATGAGATGCCGTTCACCATCAACCATGACAAGGTGCCTGCGGAGGAGATGGAGCAGCTCCTTAGCGATCTGCGGAGAGCAAGAGCAGCCATGAGGCATCTGGCTCCGGTTGCAGTGCATTATTTCTCGGACAGCTTGGTAATTTCCGCGCCGGCGAACAATGTCATGGCGTCCCAGATGGTGCTGGACTTGTTGACAAAGCTCAGCACCATGATGTGGATGAGCCACAAGCTTCTGCTGCGTGGCGGCGTCACAGTCGGGCCACTGGTTCATGTCGAAAATGGCCCTATGTTCGGCCCGGCGATGAATCGCGCTTACTACCTGGAATCGAAGCTCGCAATCGCTCCTCGCTTCCTGATTGACCGCCACTGCATCGAGCGCTACCGCGAAGTCGAAACGTTTGGGCTTTTCGAGTCCTTCATCCAGGAGCAGGATGGCGACTTCTTCTACGCATCCTTGGCCACTGCGTTTCTGCACATCATCAACGACTCCGCTCAAAGCACACTGGGCGAAGAATTCCTGGAGCAATACAGGTCGGCGATGCAGTCTGCGCCGAAGGCAATTGAGCGCCTGATCGCCAAATTCAAAGACGAAGCTGATATTTCGAAGAAATACGTGTGGTTGGCGGAGGAGTTCTCAGCGCGTATACCCGAAGTGAGAGCGGCCTACGCCTCTGAAGAATGACCATCGCTGCGTGAGCCAACACTTGGGTAGGATGATCAGCAAGCGGGTGCATGCCATCCGCTATAAGCCCAGATCCCCTGCCAAGTGATGGTCGCGCATAATACCTGTGGCATGCCCATCATCGAGAAGACTGCGACGCAAGCAATGAACCAGATGTAATCGCAGGGATTGGCGCATTTCAATGCTAGGGTTGAGCACGTGAAAGCGGCTAACCCGGCTTCGAATCAACGCTCTGTGCAGCGCCTCCAGTCCCTCGATACCGAGGTCTTGCGCATAAAGGCGCGATGGCGACTCAAGCCCTGGGGCCCTTTTGTAGCTCGAAATGGCTGAGTCGAGAATACGTTCCAGGTCAGAACCATAGTGTTCAGTAGCCCGCGCCCACACAGCCGTTTCCAAGCATGTGTCCAATTACTGCCCTTCCCTAACCGTCACCCGCGGGATTTCGCCAGAAAGCAGGTCGCCGCAGATGCTCATCTATACTGGCGATCGCTAGAGCGAACACTTGGAGGGTTTAGATGTTTATTGAGTTTGACCTCAACCGCAACGATTTTGATGCCTTGATGCTGCATTGCCAAACGTTCAGGCCGTAAACCGGGGATGCCCGTGAAGATCAACGCTTGCTCGATGCGCTTGAAGCGCTGTTGGAAGCCATGCGGGTGTCTGATCAGTCCCCTGACCGCTGAACGGAACGAGCCCTGTCGCTGGGTTCAGGCCACCTGACCCTACGCTTTCCGCTCAGGCTTCAGGGACGTGAAGGCCTTCCGTAGTTCCCGCCAGTTGGCATTGAGGCATTCAGTCACATTTCCACGCCCGGGGGAAGATTGGTAGCTATGCCATTCGCACCACGAGAACGAAGAACTTACTCAACGGTAATTTCAGCGTGGCTAGAATTAATGTTCTGTTTTTGAGCGCAATTCTGTAACCGCAACCATCAGCTCCGAGCTAACCCTACCCTCTTACTCGTCGCTAGTAACCTCACGGGTACAGACGTTAGAATTACGCGAAGCCTATGGCCCGCTCTAGGCCTTTCCGACGCAGCGAACCCAGCCTGGATGCTCAAGGATGGAAATCAATGCCTCGATCAGAGCGGCATAAGAATGGAAGTCAGTTTAAATGCCTATCTTGGATGCATTTTTTAAGGGATTATCTGCGATCGGCAGAATGTTGGTGCCAAAAGCTAAGCAGATGGCGGCTGAGCGTGCAGCAGCAGCTAACCCCGACGCGCAGAAAGAGTTTGCCGATAAGCATCTTGACGAAGCATTACAACGCTTAGGCGTCACTCACGCAGAGCATGCTTGGTGGGAGGAAGCGTTAAGATCAATTGAAGGTCTAATAATAAAAACTGACTTTATACGCTTGCCTCATGTGCAAGATTGGTTAAGCCTAGCTGACACACAATTCCGCCTAAAGAAAGCTACTAGAGAGTCCCTTTTTGGAGGAGAGTCCAGCCAAGATAATATTGCTCAACTCACAGCAGACTACATTGCCATTTCACAAGAAAGCCGGCAACATGCGACATCAGCGATAACTGCTGTTATAGCCGTGCTGAAAGCAAGCGTTCAAGGTGGCGTTCGAGACTCAGGGGTCGGAGCATTAGTTCAAATTGGATTCTCCGAACTCCATGAAACTAACACCAACATCAATGAAAAGCTTGATATCCTCCTCAAGTCCCAACTCAATACAACCCCAGAGAAAACTGAGGAAGAAACTCTCGGAGAGTGGAAGTTTGAACTGAAACGCGCCTCAACCGACCTTCTGAAATGGCCAAGCACTCTTCATGATGGTAAGCGACTTAGCCGCCCAGAGCTTGAACAGCTCGCGGAAATTCTTCAAAGCAATGACGCAAGCACCACAGCCGTAATAGGGCCACCGGGTGCAGGAAAATCCGCACTTTTAGCAATTCTGGGTCAGACGCTGCAGGATAACCAAGATCTACCAGTGCTGGCCATCAAAGCAGATCTGCTAGATCGGTCGATCTCGGATGAAGAGGGACTTCAGCGTCATCTGGGGTTGCCTGAGCTGCCCAGCGAAATGCTTAAAAAGTTAAGTAAAACTGGCCCAGTGATATTAATCATTGATCAACTGGACGCCATCGCGGCTTACGTAGACATACAAACTGGACGACTAAGCACCCTCATCAACCTTATACGTCGAGTCGGCAACATAAAAAATATCCACACTGTATTATCCTCAAGAGAGTTTGAGTTTGAACATGACGTACGACTCAAGGCTATAGATACCCAAAGTTTAAAACTCCAAAATGTACCGTGGGAGGATGCAGCAGAAATTCTAAAATCTCACGACATCAACGTTGCAGGATGGCCAAAAGATGCGCAAGAAATCGTAAGAAACCCTCAGGCACTAAATCTGTACCTGTTATTACATGCCCAAGGTCGAACGGAACCATTTACCACTTATCAAGGTATGCTTGATGAGATCTGGGAAAAGCGCGTACTCAATGACATGAGCGGCAAATCTCATAGCGGTGCAGCGTACAAAATAGCCAACACGATGGCCGACGAGGAATCACTTTGGCTAGCAAGTTCACGCTTTGAGGACGAGACAGAATCTGTAAAATCCCTTATCGCTGCAGGTCTTATCTGCAAATCCTCTGAGGGCAGCATTGGCTTTTCACACCAAACAATTTTTGAGTACGCATTGGCGAGGCATTTCGCCCAAGATAGGGGCCGTTTATCAAGCTATGCCTTGGAGCGACAAGACTCGTTGTTCGTTCGACCAAAACTGTGGTCAGCGCTAAACTACCTTCGATCACGTGAAGTAACTGCATACCATAGCGCGCTTCAGGCAATTTGGTCAGCAGACAACCTACGGAAGCACCTACGTTTTCTTTTGATTGATTTCATGGGCCAACAGCATAGCCCCACTGATCAAGAAGAAATCTTGATGGCGCAAGCGCTCAACAAAGAAAATGAACAGCTTGCAGCATTGAGAGCCATTTCGGGAAGCCCAGGTTGGCTGAGTCGATTTGCAGAAGGCTATATTAGCTCAGCTATGGTTGAGAGCGAGGCCGCCGCAGACGCAACCTTTGAAGTATTCATATCAGGCATAAATCACAGTGCAGACATCGTTCTTCGGCTAATAGTTAATTATTGGGCCGTTGACCAGAAGAATGATGGCCGCATCCTCCGCATCCTTAGTAGCGCGACGCACTGGACTCCAATCCATCTAGAGCTTGCAAAGCTTGTAATTTTGCGCACGCCTGCCCACCTGCTGTATCTGGACAACATTTTAGCTACTTTGGGAGCAAGCCAACCTGAAGTAGCCCTTGACCTGCTTCGCTTTGCTCTTGACAGGCAGCTTGGACAAGCGCGAAAAGAGGCCGCGAATAAAGTTGAAGACAACGAAAACTCACCGGCTGACGAAGCGTGTAAAATCGCTCGTAGCGTGATGAACAGTCCACGGCGCCCACTAGAAGAGCTTGTCAAAGCGACTCACTTGGATAGCATTCTTGCATTGGCCGAAAAGCAACCAAGAGCTTTCGTTGAGTCCATCTGGCCATGGTTTCTTGATGTCTTCAAAGAAATAAAAACGTACTCCCCTGACACGCCACTCTTAGGCTTCTGCATACCTTTCTCAACGCCATTCCCATTCCCACATGAGGATGAAGAGCCAGGATCGCCACCTTTACTCGGCGCAATGGTGCGATCACTGGTAACCATTGCCCGAAATGATCCAACCTCGTTCTTGCACTGGATGCTGGAGGCGCAAACGAACGCCTATGCCCCAGCTCAATCCCTCATCGCGCTCGTGTTGGCAAGCGACCCGTCTGAGTACGCTGAACAAGCGCTAGACTTCCTCATAGCAGACACTCGAAGGTTTTATCTTGGAACGCTGAAAAATCCGAAGGTAATAACGAAATCGCTCGTTGCGGCGTGTGCTCCCTTCTGGACGGTAGAGCAAACTCAGAAATTTGAAGCTGCGGTCGTCTCCTGGAAAGCCCCTGAGGAAATTCGCACAAGACCCCCAGTGAACCGTCGAATAGCGTTTAGATCATTCAGAAGAGTACAAATCGAAATACTTAGATTAATCCCCTCACGTAACCGCAGCAAACGAACTCAAGCTCAGGTTGCGGAGCACGAACGCACATTCCCCAATGAAAAAGAGACAAATTATTTCATCGGCTCACTTGATGCTGTTATGTCAGCAGATGAAATGATCCGGGCTTCTAATAGCAATATCCTAAAAGCATTTAGCACCGTTCCAGTTTCTTTTCCTTGGGATCACCCAGAATCTAGATACCAAGGTGGAAATATACAACTATCCAATGAATTCTCAGATTTTGCAAAGTCTGAACCATTCCGGGCGAAAGAGATTCTTCTACAACTTCCTCCAGAGTCAGGTGAATTTGCAGCTGCGTTCAGCTTGAGAAATTTCGCTGCATCGGAAAATCCGGAGCTCGCCGGCGAATTAATCCACATACTTCCCGAGCATGGTTATCGTAGCGATGACTTCAAAAGTTATGCATCGAGTGCTGTTGACCAGCTAATTTTCAGGGATATCGCGATCAGCGATGCGGTCGTTGAAACATTCGAGCGCTGGTTTGAAGGCGCGCTAATTGCGCCTCCAGCCGCAGATTTGAACGAGACTCCTCTGAAGGAAAACCAGTCTCCTTTGCATGGCGAAGATAGTCTATACGATATCTCTAAGAGCATCATGTGGAGCGACTCAATCAGCGACACTGTACCAAGGGGCGTGTACCCTATCATGTCCACGCTTATATCTGCACATTTAAGCCGAAAGGAGTATAGTCGAGCAGCTAAAATCTTTGAGCATTACTTAGCCTATTCTAAAGATACCCTAACGTGGGAACATCTCCTATACCCTCTTCAAGAATTACTGCATTCAAGCCGCACACATTCACAACTAGCTTTAAACGTCCTTGACCAAATACCCGATTTAATAGGAACGCCCGCCAGTGCCGCCCTGCTCATGATCCTGTTACAGGACAACCAGGGCGAGGTAAAACTTCACTTAGAAAAGTGGAGAACTCACCCATCACAGCGGGTCATCGGCGGTTTTGGCGAGCTGACGCTCTTGGCAGCCATGAAGCGACCCGACCTAGACTGGCCTCCGCAATGGCTAGAGGAAATCTACTGCGAAGAGCCAATGATCAGCGCCCGAGCAGGCGCCGCGATCACCGCAGTAAATGTATGGAAAGACATGAAGTATCGTCCTATCGCTACCGATGTGCTGACCCGTGTGATACCTAAAGGTGAACCTGGGGTGTGGAGTGCGATATTTGACCTGTTCAGAATTATGCATTACCTAACTCCAGGGAAACAAACAACAAAGCTGTTGTGGGTGATTGCTGATAATATTGAAAGCGCTCCGCCTTTAGACGGCACCTTTATTGTTCCTCACTTAAGTGCTCACCTGCCGCTTGATGCTGAGACAATTGGCAAAATTGCTCTCGGACTGGCGAAAGTTTGGCATCAAAAGCTGGCAGACAGATCCAGCTCAATCCACGCATCCTCGGGTGACCTTTTCAACCTGGCTACCACCCTCCATCGCCTTGGCCCTACAACCCGCGTTCAAGGATTAGAGCTGTTCGAGAGCCTCGCCGAAATTGACGCGTTAACAGCCCGGGGAGTATTTGATGAGCTGGATAACAGGTTCAGAACCACACACTCACCTGTACGACCAAGGTTAAAAACTCGTTCTCAGCTACGCGCTTTAAGCCGAAAGAAAGGATCTTAAAGCCTGTTGGCAAAAAGCTAGTTGACCAGAAGTTGAGAGCGCGCTTAAGAACTTAGTCGTTGCACAGCCGCTAATCTTGTCAGCGGAAGTCTTGTAAAAGGGCTTGACTTCCATTGTACGGGTTTTGGCCAGGGTGTAGTGGTCAACTGATCCCGGACATGACGTTAAGTCTTTTTTCGGACTGAGCTGGCGCCAGTCCGTTTTTGAACTGGTGTGGCCGAATCCAGTTGTAGCGATGCATCAGATAATGACTGATGTCTCGCTGAGCCTCTTGGGCCGTCATGTAGCCCACGGTCGGTATCCACTCAGTTTTCAAACTCCGGAACACCCGCTCCATCGGCGCATTATCCCAGCAGTTGCCACGACGACTCATGCTCTGGCGTATGCGGTATCGCCAAAGCCGCTGGCGAAATTGTCGGCTGCCATACTGGGCGCCCTGATCCGAGTGAAACAGCAGGCCCTGCGGCTTGCCGCGTTGTTCGTAGGCCATATCCAGCGCCTTGATTACCAGATCAGTATCCGGTCTGCTCGATAACGCCCAGCCCACCACTCGGCGCGCAAAAAGATCCATAACCACAGCCAGGTAATGCCATTTCCCTTGTGCCCAGATGTAAGTGATATCGCCGCACCATACCTGATTGGGCGCTGGAACATCGAATGCTCGATTCAAAATATTCGGAATATCGGGGCGCTCCACCGTCGCTTTTTTATAAGCATGCGATCCCGGTTGCTTACTGATCAATCCCAGCTCTCGCATCAGGCCACGTACCTTGAACCGGCCAATCTGCTCGCCATCTTCATGCATCATCAACACGATGCTGCGGCTGCCGGCTGCGTAGCCGGACTCGCTCAACGTCTGGATTGCGCCGTCTAAGGCGATGGTTGTAGTAGCACGAGCGAGGTACTTCAAAGGCTTCGCACAGCAACTCAACCGATTCACGGGCACTGAGCTGATCAATCAGCGCATGCGCTCGTGCTCTTCCGACATCAAGAGCGCGGTAGCCTTTTTTAAAATGGATTTCTCCCGCTCAAGACGGGCAATCCGGGCTTCCAGCTCCTGAATTTTCTGCTGCTCGGGCGTCAGGGCTTTGCTCTGTGGAGTGACACCGTTGCGCTCCTGTTGAAGCTGGTTAACCCAGCGACGCAGTGCGGACTCGACAACTCCCAGCGAGCGAGAGGCCTCAATGTGGCTATAGCCTTGATCAAGCACGAGGCCTGCGGCCTCGCGTTTGAATTCAGCGGAAAAGGTACGGCGTTGTTTGGTCATCAGACACCTCTATCTGGCGAGCATTCTCGCCTAAATGGGTGTCCGGTTTCATTAGACCACTACAGGGCGACTCGAAAATTTAACATTGACCCGATCTCAGCTTCTGAGCTTTCGACGACGTGGATACCCGAGTTTTTGGCTTGATCCTCACCGTGGCGACCTAAGATCCATCTTGAGAAATTGCCGGAAGAGGAAATCCTGGAGCCCAGCACCTGGGAGCACGGTCAGCTCCAGAGGCTGCTGTCGTCACTGCCTGCGATGATCAACCCTGCTGAGACTCTGACCCCGCCTGCCCATGAGGGCTGAAACTGCCACAGGGGCCGGTCACTCGATAGGCTTAAGACAACCGACCGCTAGAGCACCGTGCCCCATTTCCAACCAGCAGCCTCAGAATAATCAGCCCAGTCTCAGCCAGTACTGTTATCTCTGTTGCATTGACCTCGAAGCGACCTGCGATGACCCGGTGCCGGGCGATCCCCTGCGACGTCTGGTTGTTACACCAGACGAGATGGAAACCATCGAGCTCGGATTGGTCATGATTGCTTAACGAGAGCGGCGCATTGTGGACAGTTTCCAGAGCTTCGTTCGCCCTCGCCTACATCCCCGACTCACGCCTTCCTGCAGGCAGCTCACGACCATCGGATAATGCGAGATCAATTCTGCTTCTGGGTTTGTCGCCGCCATGCAGCGGCTCAATAATTTCTCGAGCGGCTACGCCGGCCCTGCTTGGCTGTCGTGGGGCACGTACGATGCTGTTCAGATACGCGGCGATGGAGCCATCAATCAACCAGCAGCTTGCTCGAAACCGTCCCCCACTTCAGCGTGAAGCACTGGTTCGAGCAAGTGTATGGAGAGCGGCCTGTTGGCCTGAAGCATACTATTGAGCAGCTCGGGCTAGCATGGGTCGGAACCTATCATTGCGACATCGATGATTCGAAGAGCGTGGCAGCGGGAGTGCTTCGTCTTCTCTGCCAACGAGCGGTTTGAATCAATCCATCGGCCCTAGCCATTCAGGAATTGTTCCCACAAGCTAATGCATTCGCAGGCAAACTCTCGAACGTCGAATGACTTGCCATTGCTCTCGACGCGGTGGCTGCACTGCAGTACCTCTCCACCGCCATCGTCTCGTATGCGCTTGGCTTAATGGAGTCTTGCTGTTGACCCTCCGCTTGAATGCGACTTGCCCGATCAATGAGCGCTAACGAAATTCTACCATTTGCCAGTATCCCAGCCAGTTGCTGATGGGCGTGCTTCAGCGTGATGGCTTCGGTGGGTTTGAGATTAGACGTATAGACATTCATGCTCACTTCCTCGGCGTCTTTGAGGGCCTAGTATCTGGGCTTGGAGGTGTAGAAGCGCCTGCGCCATCGATCTTGCTTCTTTCATCTGCAATTGAGAGATCACGCCGCAGTTGTTGATTCTCAGCTTGAGCGGACGTAAGCAGCAGCCTCATCTCTAATTCGCGCTCGCTATTTTGGGCTGCGGCCTCATTGAGAGTCTTTGCGTCCTGCCTAAGTGCAGCTAACTGTTCCTGAAGCTGCTCGGTGATGCCGACAGACTTCGCTTCGGCCAGTTTCAAACCTTGAATCTCGGCAGTCAGAGCCTCAATGCGGGCCTCATGACCATGGAGCGTTTTGATCTGCTGACGGGACTCTCCCAGCAACCGCTCGTTATCGCGATTCAGGCGTGTCAGGTCGTCCTGTTTCAGGGCCAAGGTTTCCTGAAGCTTGCGCTGCTCTACCTGTGCCTCGCGAAGCTGCGATTCGTGCCGGCGCTGATCCTGATCGCGCTGTTCCTTCACGGACTCCCGGTAATACTCCAGCGCGCCACGCGCGTGAACATGCTTCTCTTCCAGGGACTGGATCTGTTTATCCCTATCAGCGACCAAGGCTTCCAGATCACTACAGCGCTGGCTGATCCCCGCGTTGCGCGTCAGCTCGGCTTGGAGCGAAGACCGCGTGGTTTGAAGGTCAGCGGTTTGAGCTTCAATCGCTACTTGCTGCGTTTCTAGCTGCCGGCGCGCTGCGGTCAGCTCGGACTGTAAATTGGCGATCTGCCCCTCAAGGCCTACCCGTTGCAAATCAAAGCCTGACCGAGCCTGCTCGATCGCCTCACCACCCTCCTCCATAAGCCGATCCAAAAGGTTTCCAACCATCGCTGAAAGCTCTTCGCTCATGCGCTCCCGAGAGGATGGCGGGCGCGGATCGAAGGATTCGATCTCTTTAAGATAGCGGGAAATCGTGGTTTTCGAGCCTGAATTACCCAGCTCCACTCGCACGGCGTCGATGCTGGGATACAGGCCTTTGGCAAGCAAAGCCTGCCTTGCCTTTTGCACTAAAGCCTTGTTGATTCCGCCACGTGCCATAAGAGCTCCTACGATTTCGTACTGTGATACATGCCATGTAATTACATGACACAATACCACCAAAACTCACGATAACGAATTTGGTTACTCAAAAGCCATAATAGAAGTTTATGGCTTCTTTACCCTTAAAAGGTCTTTAGCCTGCCGGGGTAAGTGTGGAATGCTGGGATCACGCAGTTTTTTGAAGGCGAAAGGTGACGGACAAGGCTGATCGGTACCTCAAGGCAGGCACCCGGGAAAACACTCGCAAGAGCTACCGGGCTGCGATCGAGCATTTCGAAGTGACGTGGGGCGGCTACCTGCCCACTACCGGCGACGGTATCGTTCGCTACCTGGCCGAGTACGCCGACAAGCATGCAATCAGCACGCTCAAGCAACGGTTGGCCGCGCTGGCTCAGTGGCACATCACACAGGGATTCCCCGACCCAACCAAGACGCCCAATGTGCGCCAGATGATCAAGGGCATCCGTGTCGTGCATCCCGCGCAGGTCAAGCAAGCCGCTCCTCTTTTACTTAGACATCTCGAACAGGCTGTGAAATGGCTTGAAGCGGAAGCCGCTGCCGCGCTCGATCGCGGTGACTACAAGACTCTGCTGCGCCACCGACGCTCGATTGCAATGGTGCTGATCGGATTCTGGCGGGGATTTCGCGGGGACGAGCTTGCCAGGCTCACGGTAGAGAACACACAAGCCTATAGTGGTGAAGGCATCACGTTCTTCCTACCTCACACCAAGGGTGATCGCCTGCACGAGGGGACAACTTTTCAGACGCCGGCACTGACAATGCTCTGTCCGGTCGAGGCCTATATCAACTGGATTACCGTTGCAGGCCTCGCGAAGGGCCCAGTCTTTCGCCGGCTGGATCGCTGGGGAAATCTTGCGGACAAGGGCATCCAACCTCATAGCCTGATTCCCATGCTCCGCCGCATCTTCAAGGAAGCCGGACTACCCGAGGAGCTCTATAGCACCCACTCGATGCGACGAGGATTTGCGACTTGGGCATCGGCCAACGGCTGGGACATCAAGGGGTTGATGAGCTATGTGGGGTGGAAGGATATGAAGTCGGCGCTTCGTTACGTGGACGCGGGCATGTCATTTGGTGGGTTGGCCGCGCGGGCAGGCCCCGCCTTGCACGCTCCTAGGTAACCGATGAAGTCTTTGAGGGTGCTAATCTCGAGTATCAGTACTTCGAGCGATATCTTGTCGAAGACGTGAACAAAATCTTTACCCAGATCTAGCGGCCCAGTGTTGACCGGAAGCGCTGCATAGGCATGCGATCCAAGCCGCTCTGTATCATGTGCGAGCCAACGCTGCCCGAGAAATGCTTCGTACAGGCTTCCGCACTCCCCCGTGTACAACCACAAGTGAACACGCACCCTTGATATGTCTGGAGTCTGCAAAGGCAGTGGTCGGGTGCATTCTGAGTCCAAAAACACCCTGTGAGGACACCGCATCAACTAGGTCTTCGAACCATATCAAAGCAGGTGGTTTGGAGAAAAAATAACGCCAGCCGTCGATTTACATCAATGCTCCGAGCGCACGTAAGCCAAAGGTTGCGTGGCACAATAATATCAGTGATCCTTCAGCCCAGGCGCCTTCGAAAAGACACAACTTTCTAGCGCTGAACCTATGGGATTATCCCGCTAATGCCACTCACCTTGCCATTGAGGCGGGACACGGACAAGGCGCACGTTTGCGCTTGGGGAGTCAGAATCGATATGGCGACATGTACCGCACCCAGTAAGGGCCACCGCTCCGCAAGCGCGGCAGCCAATTGTCCTGCGTGTAGAAACCGCTATGGCGGCTATGGAGCACGCTCGTATTCCTCCCCCTCGTACTCTTCACCGTCTTCATCGTCCTCTTCATCTGGTAGCGGTGGGGGGCGGACGTCACGTGCACTGCCTAGTGGGGTTCCGGAAATCTATCGTCGTCCGCTTTCTGAGGTGCCAAGCCTCGTCCGCAGCGAGGTTCCAGCTCCGGCGCAGTCGAACGGGCAAACCTACGACGTGTTCATATCTCACGCATCTGAGGACAAGGACGAATTTGTCAGGCCGCTGGCCAATGCGTTAATTGCAGTTGGGCTCAAGGTATGGTTCGACGAAATGACCCTTCGTATCGGGGACAGCTTGCGCCAGAAAATTGATAAGGGCCTGGTTAGTAGCCGTGTTGGACTAGTAGTACTGTCCCCCTCGTTTATCAAGAAGGGATGGACGAACTACGAACTGG
>Ga0105251_10000423_pt1 | contig 41081 bp, 32 predicted proteins | sample KBSS64metaG_FD_80424 | JGI IMG/M metagenome (GOLD analysis project Ga0105251, IMG submission 80424) | Switchgrass rhizosphere microbial communities from Kellogg Biological Station, Michigan, USA - KBS S6-4 metaG | ecosystem: Host-associated > Plants > Roots > Rhizosphere > Soil | place...
AGCCACGGTATAGTAACCCGATCACGCCAAGGAGCCGCTCATGCGCCAGAAACCCACCGTCCTCGCCCGCGAAATAGTCGCCAGTAGCCGTTTGTTCCGCGTGGAGGAAGTGCAATTGCGCTTCTCCAATGGCGTTGAGCGGACCTACGAGCGCCTGGTCGGTCGCGGTGCCGGCTACGGCGCGGTGATGATTGTGGCCATGATCGACGCAGACCATGCGTTGCTGGTGGAAGAATACTGCGGCGGTACCGACGAGTATGAGCTGTCGTTGCCCAAGGGGTTGATCGAGCCCGGTGAAGACGTACTGGCGGCGGCCAATCGCGAACTCAAGGAAGAGGCGGGCTACGGCGCACGGCAGTTGGAGCACCTCACGGAACTGTCGCTGTCGCCTGGCTACATGAGCCAGAAAATCCAGGTGGTACTGGCCACCGACCTCTATGAAGAACGCCTGGAAGGCGATGAACCTGAGCCGATGCGTGTGGACCGGGTCAACCTGCGCGAGCTGTCGATGCTGGCGCAAAATGAGCAATTCAGCGAAGGCCGGGCTCTGGCCGCGCTGTACCTGGTACGAGACCTGTTGACCCAGCGAGGAGCGTTTAACGCATGAGCGAACTGTTTTTAGGCCACCCGTTTATTGCCCCGGTGATCGAGCTGGCCCGTCAGGCCGGTGAAGTGATCCTGCCGTACTGGCGCGCTGACGTGGCCGTTACGTCCAAAGCCGATGATTCGCCGGTGACGGCCGCGGACCTGGCCGCTCATCACCTGATCCTGGCCGGCCTGACCGCGCTGGACCCGAGCATTCCGGTGCTGTCCGAAGAAGATGCCGATATCGACCAGAGCGTGCGCGCCGGCTGGCAGCGCTGGTGGCTGGTGGATCCGTTGGATGGCACCAAGGAATTCATCTCCGGCAGCGAAGAATTCACCGTGAACATCGCCCTGATCGAACAGGGCCGCGTCGTGTTCGGCGTGGTCTCGATGCCCACCAACGGCCGTTGCTACTTCGGTGGCGCCGGCTTGGGTGCCTGGCGATCCGATGTGAATGAAGCGCCCAAGCAGATCCAGGTGCGTGAAGCACCGGCAGCGGGCGAGTCGTTCACCGTAGTTGCAAGTCGTCGGCATACCAGCGCGGAGCAGGAGCGTTTACTGGGCGGACTGAGCGAAGGCCTGGGCGCGTTGAAGCTGACGAATATCGGCAGCTCGCTGAAGTTCTGTTTGTTGGCCGAGGGCAGTGCGGACTGCTATCCGCGCCTGGCGCCGACCTCGCAGTGGGACACGGCGGCAGCCCAGGGCGTACTCGAAGGCGCGGGGGGCGAAGTGTTGGAGCTGAGCGGTGAGCCGTTCAGCTACCCGGCGCGGGCATCGTTGTTGAACCCGTTCTTTTTGGCGTTGCCGGCCAAGGCTGCGTGGCGCGAGCGCTTGCTGACCCTGGCCAGATCCTGAGGCGGAAGGTGGGAGGGGGGTGGCAGTCAGCGGTGCAGGACGTACTGCCCGGTGAAGGCCACTGCACGCTCCTCGCTGCCTTCATTCACAACCCACGTCTCCAGCGTGATGCGCGCGCGACCATAGCGCTGGTACGTCGCTAAAAAGCGCTTCCACACCTTCTCCTCCGGCGCCTGGCATACCACCGTTGCATCCCGCGTGACCGGCAGCGGATAACTGATCTGCCCTTCCTGAATCACGATGTGCCCGTCTTCGATGCCTTCTTCACGCAGTTGCAAGTGCAGCCAGCCCCAACCCCCCAGCACTGCGCCGCAATACAGGCTGCCGCCGAACATGGTGCTCTTGTGGTTGATGTTGGCGTGCAAGGGCAGATGCAGTTCCAGCCGCCCGTGGTGCCAGTCGAGCACCTTGAGGCCCATTTCCCGGGTGAGGGGGATGTCGTGGTGAAGAATGGATTCCAGGTAACGGCTGTCGCGGTTCATGGGGGCCTCTTGGCGAGTGGGAGCGGTCATTCGTCATCGCCGCTTTGGTTGGCGAAATTCAGGCCGTGCTTGCGCAGCTTGTCGTGCAAGGTCTTGCGCGGTACGCCGAGGGCTTCGGCGAGGCTGCGCATGGAGCCGTGGGGGCGGGTCAGCTCAGCGGCGATCAGGCTTTTTTCGAACTGCTCGACCTGTTCGCTCAGGCCACCCGAGGTGGACGTCAACACACCGGCGGCAGGGTTGTCCGGCGTGGCATCCAGTGCCAGTTCCAGCCCCAATGCGAAGCGTTCGGCGGCGTTTTGCAGTTCGCGTACATTGCCCGGCCAGTTATGGCGCAGCAGCAGGGCGCGCTGGCCCGGTTGCAGTTCGTGCAGCGGCAGGCCGTGACGACTGCTGGCTTCATCGGCGAAGTGCTGGAACAGCATCAAGGCATCCTCACCCCGCTCACGCAGCGGCGGAATACGCAGCGGCGCGACGTTGAGTCGGTAATACAAGTCGGCACGGAAGCGACCCTGGTCGGCGGACTGGCGCAGGTCTTCCTTGGTGGCGGCGATGATGCGGATATCCAGCGGGATCAGTTGATTGCCGCCCAGCCGCTCCACCACACGCTCCTGCAGCAGGCGCAAGAGTTTGACCTGCACGTCCAGGCTCATGCTTTCGATTTCATCGAGGAACAAGGTACCGCCGTTGGCGAACTCGAACTTGCCGATGCGGCGTTTCTGCGCGCCGGTGAAGGCACCAGGCTCGTGGCCGAACAGCTCGCTTTCGACCACCGATTCAGCCAGCGCCCCGGCGTTGATCGCCACGAACGGCCCGCTGCGGCGGCTCGACAGGTCGTGCAGCGCACGCGCCACCACCTCTTTGCCGGCGCCGGTTTCGCCGAGGATCAGCACATCGGCCTTGGTCGCGGCCAGGGCGCCGATCTGTTCACGCAGGCGCAGCATTTGCGGCGAATGCCCGACCAGTCGCGTGCTCAATTGCTGACGATCGCTGAGGGCCAGGCGCAGGCTGCGGTTGTCCAGTACCAGGCGGCGCAGAGCCAGGGCACGGCGGACGCTGTCGAGCAGGGCGTCGCTGGCGAAGGGTTTTTCCAGAAAGTCATAGGCACCGGCGCGCATGGCTTGCACCGCCAGCGGCACATCGCCATGACCGGTGATCAGCAGCACCGGCAGGTCCGGGTCCTGGCCGTGCAGTTCGGCGAGCAGCTCCAGGCCGTCCATGCCGGGCATGCGGATATCGCTGACCACCACCCCCGGCCAGTCCCGCGACAGGCGTGCGGTGAGGCCGCTGGCTTCGCCCAGGGGCAGGACTTTCAGCCCGGCCAGGTCCAGGGTCTGGCACAGCGCCTGACGCAGGTGTGGATCGTCGTCGATCAACACCACCTGAATCTGGTTATCGATACTCATACACTGCGGTCCTCGGACGGTTGCAGACTGACGCCCGGCGAGCCGGCGCGCAATTTCAAGGTTAACAGCGCGCCGCCTTCCTTGTGGTTGGCAAACAGCAGTTCGCCGCCGAAGGCACGCATCAGGGTCTCGCAGATCGCCAGCCCCAGGCCCAGGCCCTGGGTGCGTGTCTTGGTGGTGTAGAACGGCTCGCTGGCGCGCCCCAGGGCCTCCATGCAAAAACCCGGGCCGTTGTCGCGAATGTACAGGTTGACGCCCTGTTCGGTGGTTTCGGCACTCAGCCAGAGTCTGCGTGGCGGGCCTTTTTCGGTGAGGGCGTCGAGGGCGTTGGCCAGCAGGTTGCCCAGCACCTGGCGCAGGCGGGTTTCGCCGGCTTGTACCCAGAGGGTGGCTTCCGGCAAGTCGCGGATCAGTTCCACTTCCATCGACCGTCGCCGCTTGGCCAGCAACGCCAGCGCATCGTCGAGCGCCGGTTGCAGGGCCACGCTTTCGGGCGCATGGCGGTCGCGACGGGCGAAAGCGCGCAGGTGGGCGATGATCGAGGCCATGCGCCCGGTCAGTTCGCTGATCAGCTTGAGGTTGCCGCGGGCGTCATCGGTGCGTTCATGGTCGAGCAGGATTTCGGCGTTTTCCGCGTAGCTGCGAATGGCGGCCAGGGGCTGATTGAGTTCGTGACTGATGCTCGCCGACATGGTGCCCAGCGCCGACAGTTTACCCGCTTGCACCAGGTCGTCCTGGGCCCGTACCAGCTCCTGCTGGGCGTGTTCGCGCTCCAGCACTTCCTGTTTCAGGCGCCGGTTGAGGCCCTCCAGGTCACTGGTACGCTCGACCACCCGCGCTTCCAGCTCGCGGCGGGCCTTGGCTTCGAACGCAATGCGCTCCAGGTAGTGACGGCGACGTTGCATCATCAGTCCCAGCAGCAACATCAACACCAGCAGCGTCGCGCCGCCGACGGCAACCACGGTGCGCACCGGGCGGTTGATCAACGAGCGTGGCGCAAGGATTTCCACATTCCAGCCCGTTTCGGCGATGGCCGTGGATTGGCGCAGCCACGCGGTGCTGCTCAGGCTCAACGGCTGCGGGTCGCGGGTCGGGTAGGGCTGGATGGCGATGATGGCCTGGCGTTCTTCAGCGGTCAGCGGACGGGTCGCGCGGAATCGCCATTGCGGGCGCGAGGTCAGGATCACCACGCCGTTATGGTCGGTGACCAGCAGTTGTTCCGGGGTGTTGCCCCACAGGCTTTCGGTGTGGTCCAGGTCGACCTTGACCACCAATACACCGATGATCTTATCGCCGTCACGTACGGCGGCGGCGAAGAAATAACCGCGCTTGGCCGATGTAGTGCCCAGGCCGAAAAACCGCCCCAGGCGCCCGGCCATGGCTTCGCTGAAATACGGGCGGAACGAGAAGTTGCGCCCGACAAAGCTATCTTGTTTATCCCAATTGGACGCCGCGAGGGTCTTGCCGGTGGTGTCCATCAGGTACATCACTTCCACCCCGGCCTGGGCGGCGACCTCCTTGAGCAGCAGGTTGGCGTTGACCAGGTTGGTGCTGACGTTGGGCGCGTCCAATGCAGTGCGCAGTGCCGGCAGGTCGCCGAGGATTTGCGGCAGCACTTCATAGCGGTGCAGGGTGCCGAGCAGGTTGGCGACGTACAGGTCGAGGGTCTGGCGGTTCTGGCCGGCCAGTTCGCTGCGGTAATAACGCTCGGCCAGATGCTCCAGCGGCCACAATAGCGGCGCCAGGCAAAGCGCCAGGAGGGCGAGGCTGCGCCAGCGGGGTCTGCGCGGGAGGGGTGGAGTCATGGGAGTCGTGCGCCTGTGGGTACAGGCGCATTATGCCTAGTGCTGCTGTGCAAGACACTCGCGCAATGCGTCTTGCCACTGCGGCTGGCTGACGTGCCATTGTTGTCGCAAGCGGCTGCAATCGAGGCGTGAGTTCAAGGGACGCTGGGCGGGCGTCGGGTAGGCGCTGGAAGGGATGGCTTCCAGCTCGGCACAGGCTTTGCCCTGCTTGCGCAGATGCTCGCCGATGGCCTCGGCAAAACCGAACCACGACGTTTCACCTTGGGCGGTCAGGTGATATACCCCCCATTCCCCCGCTGTGCCGGCTTGCCAGCGCTCGATCAACGCAAGCGTACTGTTGGCGATGCTACCGGCCCAGGTCGGTGCGCCGATCTGATCGGCGACGATGCGCATCTGCGGTTTTTCCTGCAGCAGGCGTTGCATGGTCAGCAGGAAGTTCTTGCCGTGGTTGGAGTAGACCCAACTGGTGCGCAGAACCAGGTACTGACCCCCTACGGCTGCAATCGCCTGCTCGCCGGCCAGCTTGCTCTGGCCATAGACGCCCAGCGGGTTCGGCGTGTCGGCTTCGGTGTAAGGCGCCGGTTTGCTGCCGTCGAACACGTAGTCGGTTGAGTAGTGGATCAACGGGATGCCCAGTGGCTTGGCTTCCTCGGCGAGAATGCCGGGGGCGATGGCGTTGATGGCAAATGCGGCGTCCGGTTCGCTTTCGGCCTGATCGACAGCGGTGTGAGCCGCTGCGTTGATAATCAGGCTGGGGCGGTGGGCGCGCACTTGCTGGCGGATCTGCTCTGCATTGGCCAGGTCAAGCTGGTCGCGGCCCAGGACGATGAGTTCGCCCAAGCCCTGGAGGCGTTGTTGCAGTTCGCGGGAGACTTGGCCGTGCTGGCCACAGATCAGGATCTTCATGGGAACAGGTCTGCATCTTTCAGGCTTTGGCCGTTTTGATCCTTGACGGATAGCGTCGGATCGCCAGCAAACTCCCAATCGATATTGAGATCAGAATCGTTCCAGCGAATGCAGCGTTCAGCTGAGGGGGTGTAGTAATCAGTGGTTTTGTACAGGAATTCGGCATAGTCACTGAGCACCACAAACCCGTGGCCAAACCCTGGCGGAATCCAGAGCTGTCTTTTGTTGTCAGCAGACAACCGCACGCTGGCCCATTTGCCGAATTGAGGTGAGCTGCGACGGATGTCCACCACTACGTCTAATACTTCACCCGCTGTCACACGCACCAGTTTTCCTTGGGCGTGTTCGATCTGGTAGTGCAAACCGCGCAACACCCCTTTTTGCGAGCGCGAGTGGTTGTCCTGGACAAATTGCGCTTCTAGTCCAGTGGCTTGCGCAAAATTTCGAGCGTTGAAGCTCTCATAAAAGAAACCACGCTCATCGCCAAAAACCTTAGGCTCGATGATCAGTACATCGGGCAGCGCAGTGGCGGTTACATTCATGGAGTTTCCCCTGCGATCGTGAACAGATATTGACCATAGCCGGTTTTGCCAAAGTACTTGGCACGCTCCAGCAGGTAGTCGCGGTCGATCCAGCCATTTTCGTAGGCGATTTCTTCTAGGCAGGCTACCTTCAAGCCTTGGCGATGCTCGATGGTCTGCACATAGGTGGAGGCTTCGAGCAGGCTGTCGTGGGTGCCGGTGTCAAGCCAGGCAAAGCCGCGGCCGAAACGCTCCACATGCAGGTCGCCACGCTTAAGGTACGCATTGTTGACGTCGGTAATCTCCAGCTCCCCACGAGGTGAAGGTTTGACCGCCTTGGCGATCTTGATCACGTCGTTATCGTAGAAATACAGGCCGGTAACCGCATAGGATGATTTTGGCTTGGTCGGTTTTTCTTCGATGGACAGGGCGCGGCCCTCTTTGTCGAAGTCGATCACGCCGAAACGCTCCGGGTCCTTGACCCAGTAGCCGAATACCGTAGCCCCTGAAGCGCGCTCGGCTGCGGTGCGCAATTGGTCACCAAAATGCTGGCCGTGGAAGATGTTGTCGCCCAGAATCAGGCAGACTGAGTCTTCGCCGATAAACTCCTCACCAATGAGGAATGCCTGAGCCAGGCCATCGGGAGACGGCTGCTCTGCATAACTGAAACGCACGCCGAACTGACTGCCATCACCCAGCAGGTTGCGATATTGCGGCAAGTCCACTGGTGTGGAAATCACCATAATATCCTTGATACCTGCCAGCATCAGCACCGAGATCGGGTAGTAGATCATCGGCTTGTCATAGACCGGCAGCAGTTGCTTGGACACACCCAGGGTAATGGGGTGCAAACGCGTGCCGGAACCGCCGGCCAATACGATTCCCTTCATCATGCGATCAGATCCTTAAAGTCGGTGTTGCCCAAACGTTCACCCTGATAACTGCCGTCCTGGACCCTGCGGCACCATTCCAAGTTATTGAGGTACCACTGCACGGTTTTGCGCAGTCCAGTTTCAAAGGTTTCTTCCGGCGCCCAGCCGAGTTCGCGTTCGATCTTGCTGGCATCGATCGCATAGCGCTGATCGTGGCCTGGGCGATCCTTGACGAAGGTGATCAGATCGGCAAATTGCGTGACGCCGGCCGGGCGCTGTGGCGCCAACTCTTCAAGCAGGGCGCAGATGCCGCGCACCACGTCGATATTCTTCTGCTCATTGTGGCCGCCGATGTTGTAGGTCTCGCCGACCACACCTTCGGTGACCACTTTGAGCAATGCGCGGGCGTGGTCTTCGACGAACAGCCAGTCGCGCACCTGCAAACCATCACCGTAGACGGGCAGCGGCTTGCCTGCGAGGGCATTGAGTATCACCAGCGGGATCAGCTTCTCGGGGAAGTGGAATGGCCCGTAGTTGTTCGAGCAGTTGGTCAGCAGCACCGGCAAGCCGTAGGTGCGCTGCCAGGCGCGGACCAGGTGATCGGACGCCGCCTTGCTGGCCGAATACGGTGAGCTGGGTGCATAGGGTGTGGTTTCAGTGAACAGGTCGTCCACGCCATGCAGGTCGCCGTACACCTCATCGGTGGAGATGTGATGGAAGCGGAACGCACGCTTGGCGGGCTCGTCGAGCGTCTGCCAATAGGCGCGGGTGGCTTCCAGCAAGCTGTAGGTGCCTACGATATTGGTCTGAATGAAGTCCGACGGGCCATCGATCGAGCGGTCTACATGGGACTCGGCCGCCAGGTGCATGATCGCCTGGGGCTCGAAGCGCTTCAGTACGGCACTGACAGTGGCCTGGTCGACAATATCGGCCTGGACGAACTCGTAGCGGCTGTTGGACGCGATGCTGGTCAGCGATTCCAGGTTGCCGGCATACGTGAGTTTGTCCAGGTTGAGCACTTCGTGCTCGGTGTGCTGAATCAAGTGGCGGATCAAGGCGGAGCCAATAAAACCGGCGCCACCGGTGATGAGAATGCGCATGTCGGAGGGCCTTTTCCTTAGACGGACATTAAGTGAATGGAGCATAGCTTGAGTTGTGCCGCCGGGCGGTGCAAGCGTGGTTTGCGCAGGGGGTTGCGTAAGCCCCCTGAACAATGGCGATATACACCCCTAAAAAACCGAGGCCACCCCCCATGCTGCTCGCCACCCTGATCCATCGCGCCAGTCTACCTTGCCCGCAAGTGAGCCCCGATCAGGCGGCACAACTGCTCGAGCAGCATTACGGCCTCACGGGCACCTTGCAGTCATTGGGCAGCCAGCAGGATCTCAACTACAAAGTCGACAGTGCCCGTGGCCGGTTCGTTCTGAAAATCTGCCGGGGCGACTACGCTGCCGTTGAGCTTCAGGCCCAGCACGCGGCGCTCAACACCCTGCAGGCCGTGCGCGCACCCAAGGTCATCAAGGCTCTGACCGGTGAAGAACTGCTGACCCTGACCCTCGACGGCCAAAACCTGCATGTGCGGGTGCTGGATTACATCGACGGCCAGCCGTTGACCCATCAGGTGCATTTGGGGCACAGGGTGATCGCAGGCTTCGGCGACCTGTGCGGTCGGATGAGCCAGGCGCTGGCGTCGTTCGAACATCCGGGCCTGGAGCGTACGTTGCAATGGGACCCGCGCCATGCCCTGGAATTGATCAAGCATCTGCTGGCCACCCTGGAAGATTTGCCCCACCGCGAAGCACTGGAGCAAGTGGCTGAGCAGGTCCGCAACCGTATGCGCTCCCTGGCCGACCACCTGCCGTGGCAAGCCGTGCACATGGATATCACCGACGACAATGTGGTGTGGCAGCGTGATGCGCAACGCCACTGGCAATTTCAGGGCGTGATCGATTTCGGCGATCTGGTGCACACCTGGCGCATTGCCGACCTGTCGGTGACCTGCGCCGCCCTGCTGCACCATGCCGAGGGCGATCCCTTTGCGATTTTGCCGGCAATCCAGGCTTGTCATGCGGTGACGCCCTTGCAACCCGCAGAATTACAGGCGCTATGGCCGCTGATCGTCGCCCGGGCGGCGGTGCTGGTCTTGAGCAGCGAGCAGCAACAACGGCTGGATCCGCATAACAGCTACCTGCTGAAAAACGCCGAGCATGAGTGGGAAATCTTCCATGTAGCGACCTCGGTGCCGTTTGAGCTGATGGAGGCGGCGATTCTCAGCTGTGTTGGCCAGGCACCCGCACCTATCGTCAGCCAAGGCTTTGCGCCCTTGTTGCCGGGGTTGGTAGGCCGCGAGTTTGCGCTGATCGATCTGGGTGTGCTCAGCCCGCATTTCGAGGCGGGCAACTGGGAGCAAGCTGGTATCGATCAACGCCTGTTGCAGGATGCGGCAGCGGTACATGGGCTGGCGGCGAGCCGCTATGGGCAATACCGTTTGTCGCGTACCCGGCCCGACAGTGCGAACGAGCCGGAGACGTTTGCGTTGCACGTTGAGCTGCTTGTGCCATCGGGGACTTCCGTCGAAGCGCCGTTTGCCGGTGTGGTACGACGAGGAGCCAATGATGAACTTCATGTGCATAACAGCGAAACGACCGTGCGGCTATGGGGTGTAAAGCCGCTGTTGCAGCCGGGGGCTGCGGTGCTCAAGGGCCAGGTGATCGGTGAGGTCGAGGGCCCGCTGACAGTGCAGCTTTGCCGTGTTGACTTGCCCGCACCGCTATTCTGCGCACCGTCCCGGGCAGCGGCGTGGCAAGCGCTTTGCCCATCGCCGGCTGCGCTGCTGGGGCTGGCTTGCGACGCCGAGCCCGAACTGGACCCCGAGGCCCTGCTGGCCCGCCGCGACGCCAGTTTCGCCCGTTCGCAAAAGCACTATTACGTCGATCCGCCGCGCATCGAGCGTGGCTGGCGCAACCACCTGATCGACATGCAGGGTCGTTCCTACCTGGACATGCTCAACAACGTGGCGGTGCTTGGCCATGGCCACCCGCGCATGGCGGCGGTGGCGGCGCGGCAGTGGTCGTTGCTCAACACCAACTCGCGGTTTCACTACGCGGCGATTGCCGAGTTTTCCGAGCGCTTGCTCGCGCTGGCACCAAAGGGCATGGACCGGGTGTTCCTGGTCAACAGCGGCACCGAGGCCAACGACCTGGCGATACGCCTGGCCTGGGCCTACAGCGGCGGGCGCGACATGCTCAGCGTGCTGGAGGCGTACCACGGCTGGTCGGTGGCGGCGGATGCGGTGTCCACCTCGATTGCCGACAACCCCCAGGCCTTGAGCAGCCGCCCGGATTGGGTGCACCCGGTGACCGCACCGAATACCTATCGCGGCGAGTTCCGCGGGCAGGACAGTGCGCCCGATTACGTACGAAGTGTGGAGCAAAACCTGGCGAAAATCGCCGCGAGCCAACGCCAGCTGGCCGGTTTCATCTGTGAGCCGGTGTACGGCAATGCCGGTGGCATCTCGTTGCCGCCGGGCTATTTGCAGCGGGTGTATGCACTTGTCCGCGCCCAGGGCGGCGTGTGCATCGCCGATGAGGTGCAGGTGGGTTACGGCCGCATGGGGCATTTCTTCTGGGGCTTTGAAGAGCAGGGTGTGGTGCCCGATATCATCACCATGGCCAAGGGTATGGGCAACGGCCAGCCCCTGGGTGCGGTCATCACCCGGCGTGAAATCGCCGAGGCGCTGGAGGCTGAGGGCTACTTCTTCTCGTCGTCGGGGGGCAGCCCGGTCAGTTGCCGCATCGGCATGGCCGTGTTGGATGTGATGGAAGAAGAAAAGCTGTGGGAAAACGCCCAGGTGGTTGGCGCGCATTTCAAGGCACGCCTGGAAGCTCTGATCGAGCGCCATCCGTTGGTTGGCGCCGTCCACGGTTCCGGATTTTACCTCGGCCTGGAATTGGTACGTAACCGGCAAACCCTGGAGCCCGCCACCGAAGAAACCACTTTGCTGTGTGATCGCCTGCGGGAGTTGGGCATTTTCATGCAGCCTACCGGCGACTATCTGAACATTCTCAAGATCAAGCCGCCGATGGTCACGTCGAGGCGCAGCGTGGACTTCTTTGTCGACATGCTGTCGAAGGTGCTGGATGAGCAGGTGTGATTAATCGATTGTTATCGGTTAACTACTGTCATACTCATCAGCTATGATCCTTTATCGCTTTTAAAGCCGATTTTTATCCGTTATAAAGTCGGCCTTTACCCCATTCGGAGTCCTGATCGCCATGACCACCCTGCACAGCACCCCTCGCGCCGATGGCTTCTACATGCCTGCCGAATGGGCGCCACAGACGCAAACCTGGATGATCTGGCCCGAGCGCCCGGACAACTGGCGCCTGGGCGGCAAGCCGGCGCAGGCTGCCCATGTGGCGGTGGCCAAGGCGATCGCACGCTTTGAACCGGTGACCGTTGCCGTATCTGCCGGCCAGTACGAAAACGCCCGCGCACGCCTGGATGTGCCGAATATCCGCGTGGTGGAGATGTCCAGCGATGACGCCTGGGTGCGCGACACCGGCCCGACCTTCGTGATCAACAACAGCGGCGAAGTGCGCGGCGTGAACTGGGACTTCAACGCCTGGGGCGGTTTTGACGGTGGCCTGTATGCGCCGTGGAACCGCGATTCCCAGGTTGGCGGCAAGATCCTCGAGATCGAACGCGCACCGCGCTACCGCACCGAAGGTTTTGTACTGGAAGGCGGTTCGATCCATGTCGACGGCGAAGGCACCCTGATCACCACCGAAGAATGCCTGCTCAACCGCAATCGCAACCCGCATCTGGGCCGGGCCGAGATCGAAGCGGTGCTGAGCGCCAACCTGGCTGTGGATAAGATCATCTGGTTGCCGGATGGCCTGTTCAACGACGAAACCGACGGCCATGTGGATAACTTCTGCTGCTACGTGCGCCCGGGCGAAGTGTTGCTGGCCTGGACCGATGACGAACAAGACCCGAACTACGCGCGCTGCCACGCCGCAATGGACGTGCTGCAAAGCAGCACCGACGCCCAGGGTCGCTCGTTCATAGTGCATAAAATGCCGATTCCCGGGCCGCTGTACGCCACCGAGGAAGAATGCGCCGGTGTCGACCCGGTTGACGGCTCCCAGGAGCGGAATCCGTCGGTGCGTTTGGCCGGTTCCTACGTGAACTTCCTGATCGTCAACGGTGGCATCATCGCCCCAAGCTTCGACGACCCGCTGGACAGCCAGGCCAAGGCGATCCTGCAGGACCTGTTCCCGCAGCACGAAGTGGTGATGGTGCCGGGCCGCGAACTGTTACTGGGTGGCGGTAATATCCACTGTCTGACACAGCAACAGCCGGCACCGCACAAAGAGTGAGTGCAGTTGTAACAGCATCGAGGCGATAGCCGGGCGCAACCGGTTCCGGTGCCCACAGCAAGCCCGCGGCCCAGCAAGGTCGCGGGCTTTTTTGTGTCCCAATGCCTATAAACACGAGACATTGGCATAGCTCTTGTATCGGTGCTGTCACAGTGGCCCAAGGTGATGACTGCGCAGTTCTGTCATAAACCTTGAGTAAGTTAGCCGCTCACGCAGTAGGAGAGAGCGCTGAAATGAATGCCGATATCAACCTGATGTACACGCGTGCGGCCCACCCCTTGCGGGTCAGCGGCGACGCGATTCCCGCACTGGCGCTCTGGTTGAAGGAAAACGGCTCGCGACGGATCAGGCGCCAGCCTGACTTGCGCAGCGTGATGAATGAACGCTACCCGGCGGGGCTGTTCAGCGAGGATGAAGTGCACGTGTTGTGCGACCTGCTGAAAAACTGAGTAACACCGAGCACAAATGTGGGAGGGGGCAAGCCCCTTCCTACACCCTTTGGATGTATTCGATTCAGAAACTGTAGGTCCCAGTCACCACCACGCTGCGCGGTTCTCCCGGCTGGATCTGCGCCACGCTGGTCGCCGACGCATAGTAGGTGTTGTCCGCGATATTGTTCAGCGCCGCCCTCACGTCCCATTCTTTCTGGCGGAACCCCGCCAAGGCATCCCAACGGCCATAGCCCGGCAGCACCACGGTGTTGAGACTGTCGGCGTAACGATCCCCCACCAGCGTCAAACCGGTTTCGGCGTACCAGCCCATCTCGGGTTTCCAGGTGATGAACAGGCTGCCGTTGCGCTTGGCCACATCACTGACGCGCTTGCCTTCAAAGCCGTTGTTGTCCTTCACGACCGTGGCGTCCTGCAGGCCGATTCCCCCGCGAACGTACCAATTGCCGACGATCTTGCCGGTGGCGGTCAGCTCCACGCCGCGTGAGCGTTGCAAGCCGCTGAGCAGGGTGATGGTGCGGTCCAGCGGGTCGCTGGTGCGGCGGTTGTAAAGCTCCAGTTCGTACACCGCCAGGGTGGTGCTCAGGCGGTCGTCGAGCCAATCGCTCTTGACCCCGATTTCCTTCTGTTTGGTCAGCTCGGGGCTCAGGTCGTTGACGCTGCCGGCGGCATTCGGGGTGATGCCGATCAGGCCGCCACCGGCCGGGGAGAACGTCTTGCTCCACGAGGCATAGAACGAGTGATGTTCCAGCGGCGTCCAGACCACGCCAAAGCGCGGGCTGGTGCTGTGGCTGTCGACGGCCTGTTGGGTGTTGAGGATTTTGTTCTTGGTGTCCACTTCGAAACGGTCGTAGCGCAGGCCGGCCAGGAGCTGCCATTGATCATTCAGGCGCAGCTGGTCTTGTACATAAACCGCACGACTTTCCACTTCGGTGTGGTTGTTGCTCGACACGCTCATCCGCCCGTTATGGCTCAGGTGGCGGTTGGGCTGGTTGAGGTCCAGGCTCGGCACGGCCTGGCCACCACGGCTGACGGCGGTGGCGGTGTAGAGCTTGGGATCGCGGCGCTGGCTGCCCAGCTCGAGGCCGGTGAGCAAACGATGCTCCAGGCCGAAAGTGCTGAAGCCGCCTTCCAGTTCGACGTTGTTGAAGAGGTTCCGCGTGGTCAGGTCTTGCTGCCAGCGCTGGCGTGTCACGCTGTTGGTCGCAGGCACGTAGGCGGTCTGGTAGGTGTTGTCGAAATCGCTGTCGAGCTTGAATACGCCCAGGGTCTGGCGCAGTTGCCAGTTGTCGTTGAGCTCATAGGCCAGCCTGGAGCGCAGGGACTGGGATTTGTCGTCGATGTAGTCGCGGCTGTCGAAGTAAGTGGTGCTGCGGCTCACATCCGCCGGCCGGCCGTTGACCCCGGGAACGCCACGGTCCGGCGTGCGGTTGTAGCGGCTGTATTCGTATTGCACCAGCCAATTCAGGTCCGGCGTGAGCTGCCAGCTCATGGACGGTGCAAACAGCTGGCGATTGCCGCTGACGCCATCGCGCCAGCTGTTGTTGTCCTGGTTGCCCATGTTCAGGCGCAGGCTGATGTCATCGGTGGGGTCGGTGCTGAGGTCGGCATACAGACTGCGCAAATCGTTGCTGCCGCCTTGGGCCTCGATACTCGACTTGTGGCCGGCGCCAGGCAGTTTGCTCACACGGTTGACGATCCCTCCCTGACCGCCTCGCCCGTAGAGTACGGCTGCCGGCCCCTTGAGCACTTCGATGCGCTCGATGTTATGCAGGTCGCGCACGTACTGGCTGTCATCGCGGATGCCATCCAGGTAGAAGTCATTGCTCGCGTCGAAACCCCGGATGCGTAGGCTGTCGAAGCGCGTATCGGCGCCGCTGCTGACGTTGGGAATGCCGCTCAACGCCTGGCCCAGGTCATTGGTGCCGTAGGCGCGCAGGCTTTCGGTCTTTACCGAGTCGATGGCCTGGGGCACATAACGCACCGGCGTGGCGGTGCGGGTGGCGGTGCTGGTTTCCTTGACGCGTGGGTCGTCTTCGTCAGCTTCGGCGCTGATCGAGGTTTAGGGCAACGTGGTGGCCGCGCAGGCAAAACCGGCAGACAGCAGAACGGAAAGCCCAAGGGTGATGGGCGTCAGGCGAGGGGCAGGCATTAAGAAATGTATCCGAGTGGTTTGGGAGAAAAACAGCGCGTTAATGATAATGCTTTGCATTTGCGCGCGTTATCCATTGCCAAACGTATCGGCTTTGAAATGTGTTACGAGATGTGTTTTTTGTCGTTTCGGATGCGGTTTTTTGTCGCTTTCGATGTGGCTGTAGGCCCTGGCTTAGAATTATTTCGCCTAAATACAGACGATTCGCGAAATTGACACATAGTTCCGGGCGCGACTAGGATTGCGCCCAACGCCTGTGGCTAACCGCCATGACTCATCCAATAAAAAAGGCCCGCGGCATGTTCAGTCGTCCGCGGGCCTTCTTTTTTCCGGATTCAGTCGACACCAGAAAAAGCATTACGGAGCCTGGTGTCACAGCGCGTACTCAACCAGGAATAAGGAATACAAGAAAATGTTGAAGCAACGGATGAGTCTGATCGCTCTGGGGATTTTGAGCGCATCGACAGCAATGGCAAACGACCAGGACCAGTCCAAGGGTTTTATCGAAGACAGCCACCTGAACATCGCCGCACGTAACGCCTACATCAGCCGCGACTACAAAAACGGCAAGCAAGACAAAGCCGAGTGGGGCCAAGGCTTCATCGGCAAGCTGGAGTCCGGTTTCACTCAGGGCACCGTCGGTGTGGGTGTGGACGTGATCGGCCAATACGCTATCCGTCTGGACGGTGGTAAAGGTCGCGCCGGCGCGGGCGGTATCGACTTCTTCAAACCGGGTAATGGCACTGCCGACAACCCTGGCTCGGCACCCCACGACCTGGCCAAGGGCGGCGCTGCCGTCAAGTTCCGCGTTTCCAACACCGTGCTCAAGTACGGTGATCAGTTCCCGGCCGTGCCTGTGCTGCAGTACGACAACTCCCGTCTGTTGTCGGAAACCTACACCGGTACCTCGATCGTTTCCAAAGAGATCGCCGGTCTGCAACTGGACGCGGGTCACTTCACCAAAGAAGCGCGCAAGAGCATGGAAGGCACCGACAGCGGTCGCCTGAAAAGCATCGACTACATCGGCGGTAGCTACAAATTCACCGAAAGCCTGTCCGCCGCGCTGTATGCCTCCGACATGCAGGACGTGCTGAAGAAGCAATACGTCAACGTCAACTACGTGCTGGCCCTGCCAGAGAAGCAGTCCCTGACTTTTGACTTCAACGGCTACAAAACCAAGCTGGACAAGAGCTTCGCCCTGGAAAACCAAGGCAGTGAAGATGCTCGCGACAACAAAATCTGGAGCCTGGGCGCGACCTGGGCCGTTGGCCCGCACAGCTTCACCGTGGCTCACCAGCGCAGCACCGGCGACACCGGCTACCTGTACGGCGGCTACCGCAATGCTGGCGGCATCGGCGACGGTGGCAACACCATCCTGCTGGCCAACTCCTACTGGTCCGACTTCAACGGCAAGGACGAACGTTCGTGGCAAGTGGGCTACGGCATCGATTTCGCCACCTTCGGCGTGCCGGGCCTGACCTACAACGTTGCCTACGTACGGGGTACCAACATCGACGACGGTACCAACCGCGGCGACGGCACCGAGCGTGAAATCTGGAACCAGTTCAAGTACGTGGTCCAGAGCGGCCCGGCCAAAGACCTGAGCCTGCGTGCGCGTGCGTCCTGGTTGCGCGTTTCCAACAACGCCAGCAACTACAACGTAGGCGGTAACGAAATCCGTCTGTTCGCCGACTATCCGATCAACGTTTTCTAATTGATCCTGCGTTGCGCCTGAGTGTCAGGCGAAAAAAACCCCGACTGGTTCGGGGTTTTTTTATGCCCGTCTATGCAAGGCGGACTTGTTACATCGGATCACCAATGAAGTAACCGGGCCCACCTTTATCCCCTTCCAGCGCAAGCCTAAATTGGCCCCACGGCTCGCCCATCACCCCGATGGTCGGCCACTGGAGTCCTCGCCATGCCCTTTGTCAGCCTGCGCATCACCCGTGACGGCGTTACCCCCGAGCAAAAAGCCCAGGTCATCGCCGAATTTACCGAAACTCTCGAACGCGTCCTGCACAAACGCCCGGACCTGACCCATATCGTCATCGAAGAAGTCGACACCGATAACTGGGGCTACGCCGGCATCACCACCACCGAATACCGCAAATCCCAAGCCTGAATCCCTACCGGAGCATCCTCATGAAAAAAGTCGTCATCATCACCGGCGCCTCCCAAGGTATCGGCGCCGCCGTCGTCCTGGCCTACCGTGCCCTCGACTACCGCGTGGTCGCCACCTCGCGCTCGATCCAGCCGTCCACCGACCCCGACATCCTCACCGTCGCCGGCGACATCGCCGACCCGGCCACGGCCCAGCGCATCATCCGCGACACCCTGGCCACCTTCGGGCGCATCGACAGCCTGATCAACAACGCTGGCATCTTCATCGCCAAACCCTTCACCGCCTACACCCAGGCGGACTACGCCAACGTGCTTGCGGTGAACCTCCATGGCTTCTTCTACATCACTCAACTCGCGATTGCCGAGATGGAAAAGAACCACGCCGGCCACATCGTCAACGTCACCACCAGCCTGGCGGACCACGCCATTGATGGCGTGCCGTCGGTACTCGCCAACCTCACCAAAGGCGGCTTGAATTCGGCAACCAAATCGTTGGCGATTGAATACGCCAAGCGTGGAATCCGTGTGAACGCAGTGAGCCCGGGCATCATCAAGACGCCGATGCACGGCGAAGAAACCCACGCGGCGCTCGGGCAATTGCACCCGGTCGGGCACATGGGGGAAGTGAGTGACATCGCCCAGGCAATTGTCTACCTGGAAACTGCCGGTTTTGTAACCGGCGAGATTCTGCATGTCGACGGTGGGCAAAGCGCCGGGCACTGATACACACGTCCCGGCCTAGCCCGGCCGGGCGTTGTCATCCCGAGGCGAGCGGCCGAAAAAAGCTTTATAGGCGCGACTGAACGCCGCTTCGGATTCATAGCCAATTGCAAAACCCACTTCTCCGATGCGGCCGTCCTGTTTGGCCAGCATGGTTTTCGCCAGGGTCAACCGCCATTCATTCTGATACCGAAGCGGCGAGCGACCGACCAGGGCGCTGAACCGTTCGCAGAAATTCGACCGCGACATGCCCGCCACCTCAGCCAGGTTGTCGATGCGCCATTGCCTGCCCGGTGTTTCGTGAATGGCTTTCAGCACGCGGGCGATACGCGCGTCCGACAACCCACCCAACCATCCGGAAGCGGCGCCCTGGTGCACCCAGGTGCGCAGGATGCGAATCACCACCAGGTCGATCAGGCGCGAAATCATTAATGCCCCGCCCGGTTGCGTGTCGTGGGCTTCGAGCAACATGAAATGCAGAATGCCTTCCGCCCATGCGGCGGCGTCGGCTTGCTGGATGTGGATCAGCCGAGGCAGGGCGAACAGCATGGCCTGGAAACTGCTCGCGTCGAACCAGAAGCGGCAGATGACTACGGTTGCCGGCCCATTCAGGGCGGTCAGCGTGATGCCCGTTGGATCGTGGGGCAGCAGGATCACATCGCCTTGCTCCAGCGCTACGGGAGGCTGATCAGCAACGTAGAGATGCAACCGGCCGTGCTGGAGCACGCAGATGTGCGCGCTTTTTTCATCCAGCGTGAGGGGCTGTGCCTCCGTCAGCGTGCAGGAATGAACCCGATCACCCGTCAGGCGGATCTGCGCCAGTACCTGGGACAGCAGGTCGCCCTTGGCCAGCCCTGCCAGCTGCAATTGCGGATGAATGATCAAGTTTTCCAAGGGATTCATCATGTCGGTTCGACCCCGCCCTCACTAAGCTGACCGCCGAGATCATAGCGCGCCGGCGCCATCGGGATGAGCCTTTCCCGCGCTGACCGTTTTTGCACATCATCCAACCACATGGGAACCCCACTATGTTCGGAATCTCCGCTCTCGGCTGGCTGCACACCCTCGGCAGCCTGCCGGCCATTCCACTGGCCGCCTACATGTTTATCCGGCATGGCCGTATCGTGCCTCGGTCAGTGCCGGGGTTGTTGTATTTCGTGTCGATGATGATCGGTGGCCTCACCGTGTTCCTGGTCGCGCATCAGCCCGTCAGCAACGCCATCGGCATCATTACGATTGCGCTGCTGTTGGCGGGCTATGGGGTAGGGCGCGTGGCCTGGCTGGGGCGAGCCCGGGTGTATGTGGAGACGATCTTGCTGAGCCTGACGGCTTTTTTCCTGATGGTGCCCACCGTGTCCGAGACGTTGCGCCGCGTTCCCGATGGCCACCCCTTTGTCACTGACCTGAAATCGCCGGTGCTGCTGGGCGCGCAGGCGGGCATTGCGCTGGCGCTGGTGATCGGTGTGACGGCGCAAATGGTGTACCTGCGCAGGCAATCGCGCCTCAGCACTGCCCAACGCTGAAAAACCGGGCAGGAACTGCCAGCTTTCATCGCCCAACAGCGTGTAGCCGCCCATGAAGTAGGAGCCAGCAATCGTCACGCAAGTCGTCTCGACCACACAGCCTGGGCCACGAATATGGGTGCAGTAGACGTGATACCTGGAAGGGTGAAAAAAAGACTGCGCCCTATTAGTAGCGTCAAATAAGTGGCAATTTTGACTCGGGTTTGCCGTCTGGCGGCATCTTAGACAATTTGTTGACAGTCTCTTTTGGATCCACCATGATTCCCGCGATGTTGATGGCTCTAAGCCATTAAAGTGACATTAGTAACGCGCATTCGTCCCATGCTGTGGTTCTTCAAGATTCAGGGATAAGGCGGCTTGGACTCGGATGGCCAGGCGACGTTGGTCAGGGTAGCCCTAAAACACTGTCACCTTTAATTAGCAGGCTCGTTTGTCGGTGCCTGCGCTCGAGTCTCTAGGAAGTAAACTTCATGGCTGTAGGACGAATTCTGGTCACCGGTGGTGCAGGTTTTATTGGTTCACATCTGGTAGATGCGTTGCTGGGCAAAGGCTACAAGATTCGCGTATTGGACAACTTGTCGACCGGTAAGGTGGCTAACCTGCCCGCCGGTAATCCTGATCTGGAACTGCTGGTTGGCGATGTCGCCGACAGCGCCGTGGTCGAGCAAGCCATGGTTGATTGCAGTGCAGTCGTGCATCTGGCTGCGGTTGCGTCGGTGCAGGCCTCGGTAGACGATCCTGTCGCCACTCACCAGGCCAATTTTGTCGGCACTCTCAACGTGTGCCAAAGCATGCTCAAGGCCGGTGTGACACGTGTGGTGTTTGCCTCCAGCGCGGCCACCTACGGCAACAACGGCGAAGGCACGGCCATCGCCGAAGACACGCCCAAGTCGCCACTGACGCCTTATGCCAGCGACAAGTTGGCCAGTGAGTACTACCTGGACTTCTATCGTCGCGAGCACGGCCTGGAGCCAGTGATCTTCCGCTTTTTCAATATCTTCGGCCCACGCCAGGATCCGTCTTCGCCGTACTCCGGCGTGATCAGCATCTTCACCGAGCGTGCGCTGGCAGGTAAGCCGATTACCGTCTTTGGTGACGGTGAGCAAACCCGCGACTTCGTCTACGTGCAGGACCTGGTGAGCATCCTCGTCCAGGCGGTGGAGACCCGCGAACCGGCACCTGAAGCCATCAACGTAGGGCTCAGCCGTTCGACCAGTCTCAACGACCTGATCGCTGAGCTGGGCCGTGCCACCGGTACTGCATTGAACGTGACGTACCAAGCTTCACGTCAAGGCGACATCCGTCATTCGCGCGCGAATAACGCCCGTCTGTTGGAGCGCTTTGCACTCCCGCAACCGACCTCCATTGGCCAGGGTTTGGCGCAGCTGTTGCGCAGCTTGTAGTTCGTCGGTCACTTCGCCCGACGTCTACGCAGTATTGGCTCAGTCATCTTCAAGAGTGAATTATGGAAATCGTTTTCCGCAGGACGCGTATCCGCGCGATCGCTGAGCGGCTGTTGGCTGCTTTTGCCTTATTCGTCGGCGGGCCGACTGTGCACGCTGCTGCCTTGGCCCAACCGAACAGCGTGGCTTTCTGGTATGCCGAGCAACCACCGCTGCCGGAACTGGCGCAGTTCGACTGGGCCGTGGTCGAACCGGGCCACATGACCCCTGGCGATGTGAAAACCTTGCGGGCGTTGGGCAGCCAGCCATTTGCCTACCTGTCCATCGGTGAGTTTGACGGCAATAAGGCTGAGGTCGAGAAAGCCGGGTTGAGCAAAGCGGTTTCCCCTGTGCGTAATCACGCCTGGAACAGCCAGGTGATGGATCTCACGTCGCCGGTCTGGCGCGAGCATCTGTTCGGACGTGCCAAGGCTCTGGAAGCGCAAGGCTATGCGGGTCTGTTCCTCGACACCCTCGACAGTTTCCAACTGATGCCCGAGGCTTCGCGCGAGAACCAGCGCGTCGGCCTGGCCAGCTTGCTGCGTGAGCTGCACAAGCGTCAGCCGAACCTGAAGCTGTTCTTCAACCGTGGTTTCGAAGTGTTGCCTGAGCTGGACGGCGTTGCCGCCGCCGTGGCGGTCGAGTCGATCCATGCCGGTTGGGATGCTTCCACCAAACGCTATCGCCCGGTGTCCGAGTCTGATCGCCAGTGGCTCGAAACCCACCTGCAACCGCTGCGCGCCAAGGGCGTGCCGCTGGTGGCCATCGACTACTTGCCACCCGAGCGTCGTGAGGAGGCACGCACGCTCGCCAAGCGTCTGCGCGAAGAGGGGTTCATTCCCTACATCAGTACCCCGGACCTCAACACCCTGGGCATCAGCAGCATCGAGGTCCAGCCGCGCCGTATCGCGATGATCTACGACCCGCGTGAAGGTGCACTGGAAGATGCCGCTGGCCATAGCAACCTGGGTGGTTTGTTGGAGTACCTCGGTTACCGAGTCGATTACCTGCCCGCCGACAGTGACCTGCCGCTCTACGGTTTCAGTGGCTTGTACGCGGGCGTGGTCACCTGGATGACCAGCGGCCCGCCGCAGGATGCATCGGCGTTCAATCGCTTTATCAATGCCCGTCTGGACGAGCAGGTACCAGTGGTGTTTTTCAGTGGTCTGCCGGTTGAAGACAAGTTGTTGCTCAAGCGCCTGGGCCTCAAGCTGGATGCGCCGCCCGCCACTCAGGTGTTGACCATCACCCACCAGGACAAGGCCCTGCTGGGCGCATTCGAGGCACCGGTGGTGCCTCGCTCCCGTGACCTGGCAGCGGTCCGCGTATTGCCCAACGGCCCAACCCCGGCGTTGTCCTTGAGCGGTGCCAATGGCGCCGTTTTCAACCCGGTGGTGGTCGGTAAATGGGGGGGACTTGCGCTGGCGCCTTACCTGCTCGAAATCAACAACGAGCGTAGCCGCTGGATTCTCGACCCTTTCGCGTTCCTTCAGGCCAGCCTGCGTCTACCGGCGCAACCTCGGCCGGACACCACCACCGAAAATGGCCGGCGCATCGCGACCGTGCATATCGATGGCGACGGATTTCCCTCCCGCGCCGAAGTGCGCGGCACTCCCTATGCCGGTCGTCATACCCTGGACGACTACATCAAGCCCAACCCGTTCCTGACGTCGGTGTCGATCATCGAGGGCGAGATCTCGCCGCGTGGCGCGTTCCCCTTCCTGGCCCGCGAGCTGGAGCCGATTGCCCGCGAGATCTTCGCCAACCCTAAAGTCGAAGTGGCCACGCACACCTACAGCCACCCGTTTTTCATGCAGCCGGATAAGGCCGAGAAGCGCGAAAATTTCAACCCCGAATACGGTTTGAACATGAAAATCGCCGGCTACGAAAAAATCGATTTTCGTCGGGAGATTTTTGGCTCGCGCGATTACATCAATCAGAACCTGACTACGCCACAGAAGCCGGTGAAGATGGTGTTCTGGCCAGGCGATGCGCTGCCATCCGCCAGCACCATCAAGCTGGCCTATGACGCGGGCTTGAAAAACGTCAACGGCGCCGAAACCATCATGACCAAGGCCAACCCGTCCCTGACCGGGTTGAACCCGTTGCTGCGGCCGACGCCTGGGGGGTTGCAGTACTACGCGCCGATCATCAACGAAAACCTCTACACCAACCTGTGGAAAGGCCCGTACTACGGCTTCCGTGAGTTGATCGAGACGTTCGAACTGACCGACAGTCCGCGTCGCCTGCGCGGGCTGCACCTCTACTACCACTTCTATTCCAGCACCAAGCAAGCCTCGATCAAGGCCATGCACGAGATCTACGGCTACTTGCGCGAGCAACAGCCGATGTCGTTATGGATGAGCGACTACGTCGACCGTCTGCATGGTCTTTACCAGTCGAGCCTGGCCCGAACTGCGGACGGCGCCTGGCAGATTCGCGGGATGGACGCTCTGCGTACCGTGCGCCTGGATGCACAAATGGGCTGGCCGGACTTGCTCAAATCCCAAGGTGTCGCGGGTGTACGTGACTTGCCGCAAGGGCGCTATGTGGCCCTGAGCAGCGACAAGGCATTGCTCGCATTGCGTGCGGACAGAGATCCCCGCCCTGCGCTGGAGGAGGCCAACGTGCCGTTGCTCGATTGGCGTTACCTGGACGATCGGCGCGTGAGCTTTTCCTTCGCCGGTCAGTTCGACCTGACCTTCACCGTACGCTCGGCAACCGCCTGCCGCGTGGAAGTCGATGGGCAACGATTCGCAGGCAAGGCCTCGGCTGGCCTTTGGACTTTTCAACTTCCCATGAAGCAGGTGAGTAATGGTCAACTCCTCTGCAACTAAAAGCAGCCGCCTGCTCAACCCATGGGCACTGGCGGTGGTCGCTGTCGCCGTGGGCGGCCTGCTGTGGGCAACCTTCCAGCGTGAAGAAGTGTTCCAGCCCGACGGGCGCGAACCCGACGCCGTGTCGGCCAACTATGCCGAGCTGTTGCTGACGGCGCACCCGGATGACGACCATTTGCGTTTGCAATTGGTCGACTTGCTGATTCGCCTGGGTGACTACACCAAGGCGCGCCAACACGTGGACGCCTGGCCCAAGCCGCAGCCGGAGATCCAGGCCTACTATCGCCTGGAGCTGGACGCGCTGATCGCAGCCAGTGGCAACGACCTGATTGCGCAGCATGCGTTGGTCGAGCGTCTGCAAAGCTTCGATCATCGCAAGCTGCCGGTGGCCCAACTGCAAAGCCTGGCGAAGCTGGCGTTGACCCTGCAGGCGCCGGCGTTTGCCGCCAGTGTGTTCGAAGAGATCGCAGGGCGTGACCCGGCGCAGCGCACCGAGGCGCTCAAATTCGCCGCGCAGTGGTACTTGGCGGGTGAGCAGCCTGCGCACGCGGCAGACATCTATCTGCAACTCGAGCGTGACGCCCAAATACCGGCCGAACGACGGGAGTACGCGCAACTTGCGTTCAACAGCCTGCTCTCGGCCGGCCGTGACGAGCAGGCCGCGCAAGTGCTGGCTGACGAGCTGCCCCGGCTGACGAACCCGCAGACCGACGTGGCGTGGCTGGAGCAAGGCGTGGATATCGCCGTTGCGACCAGGCAGTTCGACCTGGCCCAGCGCGTGCTCCGGCAGTGGCATGACCTGGAGCCTGGCAACCGCAAAATCCTGGTCAAAGAATTCCAGGTGCGCCTGTCTATCAATGATCTGGCGGGTGCGTGGGAAACCGGTCAGGAGCTGGTCATCGATTACCCGGATGACACCGAGTTGCTGGGGCAAATGGCCAAGCTCGGTGAGTGGCGCGGTGATAACGAAGCCGCGCTGGATTACTGGATTCGCTTGCTCAAACTCAAGGAGGACCCGAAAACCCGCGAGCACGCCTGGCGCCTTGCCAGCCTGCAATTCGACTTCGCCCGCTCGATCCCGTTGCTCGCCGACATCATGCAGCAGCGTGCGCTCACGGACATCGAGCTGGATGCGTTGATCTACGCTCATGAGTCCCGTGGTACACCGGCTGAAGCCGAGGCATGGCTGCGCACCTACCTGCGCAAGTACCCGGCCCATCGCCTGGCCTGGACACGCTTGCTGCACAACCTGGAAAACACCGGGCAGTTCGCGGCCAAAGGCAAACTCTACAAGGACTATGCAAAACGCTACACGCTGACCACCGCCGAATTGGTCGATTGGGCCAGCACGCAAATGAAGCTGTTTGATGAGCCGGCGGCCTGGGAAGTGGTCAAGTCGGACGACTCATCCATCGATGACCCGGAATACTGGCGCACCCGTGCGGCGCTCGCCTGGGACCTGGAGCGCGATGAAGACTTGCGCGTCTCCCTGGAAAAACTGCTGTCCCTCAACGGCAAGCTGACCAGTGGCGACGAGAGCCAGTTGATCACTCTGTATCGCACCCGGGACCCGCAGCGTGCCTTGAAGTTGATGGTCGACAGCTGGCACCGCGCCCAGGATCCGCAACGGTTGGTCGAGGCGCTGCAACTGGCCCAGGAGCTGCACGAGTGGGATCAGGTCGTTACCCTGTTGGAAGACGCCAGGCAATACCCGCAGGCCTACGAGCAAGCCCAGGTCCTGGCGGTACGCGGTGCCTTGGCGGTGGAGCAGGGCGATCCCTCCGAGGCCGAGCGTCTCTATCTGCTGTGCTTGTCGCGCTACCCCGATGACAACCTGTTCCGCGAGCGTTTGACCTGGCTGTATGTCGACCAGGCCGACACGGCAAAACTCAAACCCCTGCTGGCCAAATGGCGTGCCTATGCACGGGCAGACCGCCTGCTCTGGCTGCCGTTCGCCAGCGCCAGCCAGCTGTTGGGGCGCGATGCCGAGGCGTTGGCCTGGTATCGCATGTACCTCAAGCTCAGCCCGAACGACTGGCTGGTGCAGGCCGCGTATGCCGATGCACTGGACACATCCGGCTACCAGGACGCCGCCCAGCGCCTGCGCTTGAAGTTGCTGCGCAGCCCCGAGGCCGACAACCTGCAACCCTCGTCCCAACGCTATGCGATCTGGCTGCGCTTGATGTCGAGCAGCTACTCGCCGCAGAAGGCCCAGCAAGAATTGCTGAAGTGGAAAGACGGTTCGCCGTCGATGAAACAGCTGTGGTTCGAACGCCTGCTGGCCCGCCTGGATGCGACCAACCAGCAAGCGCAGAAAGACGACTGGCTGGCCTGGGCGCGCACCCAAGGGCTCAAGGTCGACCGTTACGAACAGATCCAGGAAGCCTTGCGCAGCCGCAATAAAGCCCAGGTCGAAACCCTGTTGGCCAGCAGCGACCTGAACCCGGCGCAGCGCGCACAGGCGCTCAGCCGTTTGGGGCGTACCAACGAGGCACTGGACACCAGCCTGTCCGCACTGGGCGACGACCAGCCGGATTCGGTGAACGAGCAACTGCGTCGCCAGGCGGTGGAGATCCACGAAGCCACCCCGCAAGGCGCATTGCTGTCGTATCAGAAACAGGATTTCGGTGGCTTGTCGTTTGACTCGCCGCGCCTGGAAATCGCCCACAACCTGGGTGACAACTGGTACGCCGATGTCGAGATGGAACACGGCAACTATAAAGGCGACGACGTCATCTCTTCGCGCATCGGCGACGAGAGCAACGCGGCCCTGACCTTGGTGCGCGCGGTGGAAAACGGCAGCTGGAAGCTGTTCGCCGACACCAGCCAACGCAAGGACGACGACCGTAACGGCCTGGGCCTGTCGCGCCTGTGGCAGTTGGGCAACAGCCACCAGATCGAGACCGGCCTGGACTGGCATCGCAAGAGCGACGACAGCGGCCTGATGCGTGCTTTCGGCCAGCAGGACCGCGCCTGGGTCGGCGGCCGTCACGGCCTGACTGCGCGGGATCAGTTGAGCTGGGAAGTGGCGCAGCGCTCGTTCTCGACCCGTGCCGGCGACTCGTTGGGCAGCGGTCATGCATTGAAGCTGGAGCTTAACCACACGCTGGAATTCGCCGGGCCTAACTGGACGGTGCGCAGTGGTGTGGATTACCAGAAGAACAATGTGAAGGATCGCAACCTGGATTACCTCTCCAGCGACTTCAAAGGCCCGATTCGAGTGCCTGATGTCGCGCCGCCTGAGCCGGGTGACCCGATCGAGTTGCAGACCATCCCGTCGGGCGACCTCCTGCAAAGCCGCTACGGCCAACTCTATGTCGGTACGTCATGGCGTCGCGGCATCCCCGGTGCGCTGGTGCGCAGCAAGCCGCAATACACCTGGCTGGTGGACATGACGGCGGGCTGGCAGTGGACCGACCAAACCTTCAACTACGGCGTCAACACGGGCATTGGTTTCGAAGTGCTGGGTGACGACGAACTGGCCCTCACCTTCGGCTACCAATCTGCGCCACAAGGCGGGGATGGCAAGTCCGGCGGCACACTGGGCATGAGCTACGGCGTGCGTTTCGGGCGCTGATTACAGAATCTACGGGAGAAAAACCTATGCAAGCAATTCGTAACCTGAGCCTGGCCCTGACAGTGCTGTTCGTCGCCGGCTGCTCCAGCTTCACCAGTGAAAACAGCCCTGACCTGCCGCGTAACGCGCAGTGGGGCATCGTGCCGATGATCAACTATTCGCAGACCCCGCAAGCCGGTGAGCGCAGCGAGCAGATCCTGCTCAGCGTACTCAGCAGCCATGGCCTGCAACCGCGTGTTTATCCGACCAGCACCCAGGGTGAGCAGGCGCTGATGGACGACAACGAGCGCCTGACCGGTGCCCTGGAATGGGCTCGTGAGCAAAAGCTCGATTACGTCATCGCCGGCAGCGTCGAAGAGTGGCAGTACAAGAACGGCCTGGATGGCGAGCCGGCGGTGGGCATCAGCCTGCGTGTGTTGGACGCCAACAGTGGTCGTGTGCTCTGGAGCAAAAGCGGCGCGCGCGCCGGTTGGTCCCGTGAAAGCCTGGCGGGCAATGCTCAGACGGTAATCGACAAACTGGTTGGCGCCCTTCGATTCGAGTGAACGCAATGAATTCTCCACACATGGATTACAGCCTGGCGCCTCGCGCCAGCGGGCCGGTGTCTTGGCTGGAAACACTCCTGGTAACGGGCTTGGCCATTGGCCTCGGCTTCTGGCTGACTCCCGAAGACCCGTTGCAAATGCACGGTGGTTTCCCCTGGCCAATCCTGGCGCCACTGCTGTTGGGTGTGCGTTACGGTTTTGTGCGCGGCCTGTTCAGCGCCGTGCTGCTGGTGGCGGCGCTGTTTGCCCTGCGCTACACCGGGCATGCAGGTTATACCCAGCTTGAGCCCTCGTTCATCGTCGGTGTGCTGGTGTGCGGGATGCTGGTGGGTGAGGTTCGCGACCTGTGGGTGCGCCGCCTGGAGCGTCTGCAGATGGCTAACGAATACCGTCAGTACCGCCTCGACGAATTCACCCGTGCCCACCAGATCCTGCGGGTGTCCCATGACCTGCTGGAGCAGCGCGTGGCCGGCAGTGACCAGAGCCTGCGCAGCTCGTTGCTGGGCCTGCGTGAAAAACTGCGCGGCATGCCGGTCGAAGGCGACGCATTGAGCGAGCTGGCTGAGCCGATCGTGGCGATGCTCGGCCAATACGGTGCATTGCGCGTGGCAGGTTTGTACCGCGTCGACGACAGCGAGAAAAACCTACTGCCCCAGGCCTTGGCGATGATCGGCGTGATGGGGCCGCTGGAAACCGATGACGGTTTGATCCGGCTATGCCTGGAGCGCGGCGAACTGGTGAGCGTACGCCAGGAACTGATCGACGCCGGTAACGCCGCGCAGTTTTCCGCGCTGCAGGCCTGCATCCCGTTGATCGATGCCGAAGGCCGCTTGCTGGCGATCCTGGCGGTTCGGCAAATGCCGTTCTTTGCGTTCCAGGACCGCACCTTGAGCCTCTTGTCGCTGCTGGCCGGCCACATTGCCGACCTGTTGCGCCGCGATCCGCAAGTGCTGAGCCTGCCCGATGCGCACGCCCAGCAGTTTTCGTTGCAGCTCAAGCGGTCGTTGGTGGACGTGGAACAGCACACATTGCCCGCTGGGTTGTTCGCGTTCGAGATGACGCGTGCCAACGAGGAACTGTCGCGTCTGATGGAGCGCAGCCAACGTGGCCTGGACTTGCACCTGGCGGTGCGCAACAACCGCGAACATCGCCTGCTGCTGGTGCTGTTGCCGTTGACCAGCCCGGAAGGTACCGAAGGCTACCTGGCGCGGATTGGCATGCTGTTGCACGAGCACTTTGGTATCGACACGGACCTGGACAGCCTGGGTGTGCGGGCCATGCCTTTCAACCTGGAGCCTGGCTGTGATCGCAACGGGCTGCGTAACTTCCTTTACAACGAGTGTGGCCTGAATGATCAGCAAGTGGCTGTTTAGCGGCGCCGTGCTGCTGGAGGCGGGCAGTTGGGCCAGTCTGTGGCTCGATGCGCCGCAGATGCACCAACTGCTGGTGTTCACCTTCAGCCATGGCTTGGCCTGCCTGATGCTGTGCGGCGCCGTATGGTTGCTGTTGCCGGCGCGCTACCGGGCGCCTTTGCCGTGGAGCCCACTGTTCATTTTCAGCCTGGCGTTCTTTGTGCCGGTGATCGGCACCCTGGGCGTGGTTGCGTCGATCTTCCCGGCGCTGTACCTGCCGCGTAAACGCGACCAGCAGGCGTGGCGATCGGTCGGTATCCCAAGCCTGCCGTTCCGTGCGCAGGCCCAGACACGCACGCCGATTTTCGCCGATGGCGGTTTGCAGGACGTGCTGCGCCACGCGCCCGATCCCGATCAGCGTCTGGCCGCTTTGCTGGCGACTCGCCGCATGCCTGGCAAGGACGCGGTACCCATCCTCAAGCTGGCCTTGGGTGACCCCAGTGATGACGTGCGTCTCCTGGCGTACTCGATGCTCGACAAGCAGGAAAGTGACATCAACCTGCACATTCAGATGGCGTTGGAACAGTTGGCCGGCGTCAGCCCCCGAACTGCCGGCCCGGTGCACAGCATGCTGGCGCGATGGTATTGGGAATTGGCCTACCTCGGCCTGGCCCAAGGCAGTGTGCTCGAACACGTGCTGAACCAGGCCAGCGAGCATGCCGAGCAAGGTCTGGCGGCCGGTGAGGGCGGTGAGCTGTTGCTGCTGGCCGGCCGTATTGCCCTGGAGCGCGGTGAAAACGAGCGAGCCGAGGCCCTCTTGCACGAGGCTGAGCGAAACGGTCTGGGTGAGGCTCAGTTACTGCCTTTCCATGCCGAGCTGGCGTTTGAAGCGGGTCGCTATCACGAAATCCCCGGGCTGCTCGCCAGGCTGCCGGAAGAAACCCGTCAGCGGCCACCCTTTGCTGAGTTGGTGAGGAGCTGGAATGAATCATAAGGAAGCCACCCCGACGGCCGACATCTGCCTGCTGCTGGAAGGCACCTGGCCTTACGTGCGCGGCGGCGTATCGAGCTGGATTCACCAGATGATCCTCGGCCTGCCGGAGCTGACTTTTTCGGTGATGTTCATCGGTGGTCAGCGCTCGGCGTACACCTCGCGGCGTTATGAAGTGCCGGTGAACGTGGTGCACATCGAAGAGGTGTTCCTCGAAGACGCGACGCACCCCGCCGATACCCGTGGCACGCCGCGCGATGCCGACCCGCAGCAGTTGGCCGACCTGTATCGCTTTTTGCACCACCCGGACCCGCCCGAGCGGGAGCTGGGTGAGCGCCTGCTCAATTGCATCGCCGAGGGCCATATGACCCTGGATGATGTACTGCGCAGCCGTGCCAGTTGGGAAACCCTCAGCGAAGGCTACCGCCAGCACTGCGCCGACCCATCTTTCGTCAACTATTTCTGGACCCTGCGTTCGTTGCAGTCGCCGTTGCTGATGCTCGCCGAGGCCTCGCGCAAGATGCCGCCAGCGCGGGTGCTGCACTCGATTTCCACCGGTTACGCCGGGCTGCTGGGCTGCATCCTCAAGCACCGCTGGAAATGCACTTACCTGCTGAGCGAACACGGTATCTATACCAAGGAGCGCAAGATCGATCTGGCCCAGGCCACCTGGATTGCCGAAACCTCCGGGCAGGCGCTCAACCGCAGCCTCGACGGAGGCTCGGGGTATATCCGGACCCTGTGGGTGCGCTACTTCGAACGGATCGGCCAACTGGCCTACAACAGCGCCGACAAGATCATTGCCTTGTATGACGGCAACCGTCAGCGTCAGATCAAGGACGGTGCCGATCCGAGCCGCACGGCATTGATCGCCAATGGCATCGACCTGTCGCAGTGGTCCCGCGCCATGGAAACCCGTGAGCCGGGCATTGCACCGGTGGTCGGGTTGATCGGGCGCGTGGTGCCGATCAAGGACGTGAAAACGTTCCTGCGTGCCATGCGCGGCGTGATCAGCGCCATGCCGCATGCCGAAGGCTGGATTGTCGGCCCCGAGGAAGAAGACCCGGAATACGTGAGCGAATGCCGCAGCCTGATGGCGAGCCTGGGGCTTGAAGGCAAAGTGCACTTCCTGGGTTTCCAGCGCATCCAGGACATCTTGCCCAAGCTTGGCCTGATGGTGCTGACCTCGATCAGCGAAGCACAACCCTTGGTGATCCTCGAAGCCTGGGCTGCCGGTACGCCGGTCGTCAGCAGCGACGTCGGCTCATGCCGCGAACTGATCGAAGGCGGCAGCGCCGAAGACCGCGACCTGGGCGTGGCGGGCAAGGTGGTGGCGATTGCCGACCCACAGGCGACGTCCGCCGCGATCCTGGAACTGCTGCGCAGCCCCGAGCGCTGGCAGGCTGCACAGGCCGCCGGCTTGCTGCGGGTCAACCGTTACTACACCGAAGCCCTGATGCTGCAGCGCTACCGCGACCTGTACCAGGCCGCCATGGAGAATAGTTAAATGGCCGGTATTGGCTTCGAACTGCGCAAGATCCTCTCGCGCGACTCATACACCGCCACCTTGCACGCCTATGTGTATGCAGGCCTGATCAGCTCCGGCCCGTGGGTGCTGTCGATCATCAGCGTAATGCTGGTGGGCATCATCAGCCTGGGCCTGCTGTTGCCCAACTCATTGGTGGGGCAGTTTCTGGTCACGGTGACGTACCTGATGGCCAGCTCATTGATCCTGACCGGTGGCCTGCAGTTGTTCTTCACCCGCTTCGTGTCCGACCAGTTGTTCGAGCACAACTACGAGCAGATCCTGCCCAACCTGCTGGGCATATTGTTGATGGTGACGGTCGGTGCCGGGGTGCTGGGGGTTATCGTGCTGGCGCTGCTGTTCGATCAACCGCTGGTCTACCGCGTGCTGGTGCTGTCGAACTTCGTGGTGCTGTGCAACCTGTGGCTGGTGATCATCTTTCTCTCGGGGATGAAGAAATACAACCGCATCCTGCTGGTGATGGTGGTGGGTTACTCGCTGATGGTCGCGTGCGCCTACCTGCTGAGCTTCCTGAAGATGCCCGGCCTGTTGCTGGCGCTGTTGATCGGGCACGGCAGCCTGTTGTTCCTGTACCTGTACGACATCCTGCGCGAGTACCGTGCGGAGAAAATGATTGCGTTTGATTTTCTCAATCGTCGCAACGTGTTCCTCAGCCTGCTGGTGACCGGGTTCTTCTACAACTTCGGCATCTGGGTCGACAAAATCCTGTTCTGGTTCAACCCAGGCACTTCCAACGAAGTCATAGGCCCGCTGCGCGCCTCGATCCTGTACGACATGCCGATCTTCATCGCTTACTTGGCGATCATCCCCGGCATGGCCGTGTTCCTGGTACGTATCGAGACCGACTTTGCCGAGTGGTACGACCGCTTGTTCCGTGCCATCCGCGATGGCGAGACCTTGCAGCACATCGGCTCGCTGAAAACCGAGATGACCCTCTCCATCCGCCAGGGCCTGCTGGAAATCTGCAAAGTCCAAGGCCTGACCGTGGTGCTGCTGTTCCTCTTCGCCCCGCGCCTGCTGGAATGGATCGGCATCTCCAGCTACTACCTGCCACTGTTCTACATCGACTTGATCGGCGTGAGCATCCAGGTGGTCTTCATGGCGTTGCTCAACGTGTTCTTCTACCTCGACAAACGCCGCGTGGTCCTGGAACTGTGCGTACTGTTTGCCGTACTCAACGCAGCCCTGACCCTGCTCAGCATGCACCTGGGGCCCAGTTTCTTCGGCTACGGGTTTACGTTGTCGTTGCTGGTGTGCGTATTGCTGGGGCTGGCGCGGTTGTCGTCGGCGCTGGAAGATCTGGAGTATGAGACGTTTATGTTGGCGCGGTGATTGGATTTCAGGTGGTGTGAAAAAGGCACTTGGCGTTTGCGGCAAGTGCCTTTTTTGTTGGGGGCTGAATGGGGCTTTATAGAGAGCGATAACGAACCTCGCCACAAGTTGGACTGCACCATGGCGAGGACAGGCCTTTTCAGTGAGGTCTACTGCGCGCTATTGCCGGGTGACTCCAACACCTTCACCACATCATCAATCACCGCCTTGCTCATCTCCTGCAAATAATGCGAAGCCCAGGCATAACGGTCCGTCTCCCGTGTCATAGCCGCCTCTTCTGCGAGCAGCTTGGCGACATGGAGCAGGTCGGAAACGTGGTGCAAGGCTTCATGCAGGGAAACACCGCTATTGACGCGGAACAGAGGTTGGTCGGAGTGAAAGGAGAAGGGGGTGACGCCGAGGGTGGTTAACGCAGACGGACTTGTAGCGGTCATTGGTAAAACTCCCATATCTGATGAGAGCTACCACGTTCGTTCTCAGGCGAATGGGTGGCAGCTGTGCGCAGGCTGAGAAACCGGAGATACAGGAACCCGGCAGACCCGAAGGTCTCCCACGCACAGCCGCCATTGCACGAAATGGTGGGCGAAAAAAAACGCCTGCAAATCGGGTTTTGGGGCGCTTGGTGCGCCTGCATCTTGCCGGGTTCTCAGGCCCGATCGCTGAATTGGCAGCGATGGAACGGAGGGTAGCGTGGTGGGACGTGGGGAGCAATCAGGAATATTGATGGGATGATTTTCAGGCCCTCATTAGGGTGTGTAGGTTGCTACTGAAATTATTGTTTTTATGGCTGGGTCATAATTATTGCCAGTTCATAATTTGGAATAAACGTAGAGATCGGGGAGGGGGGTTGGTACAGAGGAAGGCGTTCAGCGCTCAGGGTAGGTCTGTTTTTTTCTACTGAGCATGGGGACCTGTGGGGGGAGAGGGTCCGTGTGGTGTTGGTGGGAGGGCGCCGAATGAAGCTAAACAGATTGTCCGTTTCCATCAGTTGGCTGACAGCGGGAGATTGGGTGTCACCACCGTAGGATCGCTTTTCGAAGGGACTACAGGTTCAGATGGTTTTTGTGAGGCAGGGGATTTGTTGGGGGCTGCGATGAAGGTCGGCCGTGAGCAGACTGATGGGGCAAACAAAAAGAAGGGAGGTTTGGGGGAAATGCGGGCTGTGTTTTTTTGAGTTTGGGCGTTTTGTGGACGTTTTCCCGAAAACCGCAGTGTAGATTTTCAGTGTTTTCCAGGCCCCAGAAACCACAAAGCCCTGCGTTGTGGGGCTTCGAGATATGGTGCGGCACCAGGAGTCGAACCTATATAAAAGTCATTATAAATCAATACTTTTGAATATGGATTGTTAATAATATCTCTTTGGCTATCCTCATGCATGGCTATATTGTTTTCAGTCGGTTTTTTGCGTTCAGCACCATGTTGGATGCGCTACGTGAATGACAGAGTATGTTTCTAATAATGTTGTGCATTGGGTTCTACTAATTGTAAATATTTATGCTCTGATGATCGTGGGTAATTAGTTGCCCTTTATATTGTCAATAGGTTCTGGAAAAACATAAGGAAACAGTATACAATAGACAAATTTACAATATGGCGATAGCGCCAGAGAATACATGATGTCCGAAGTTTTTTTAGACGACGCACGAAACTTAAGAAAAAGAGTAAAGAAGAACTCTGTTGACGTCACGGTTACATCGCCTCCATATTTTGATATGAAAGATTATGGCCATTCTGAGCAGATAGGTTTTGGTCAAACTTATGAAAAATATTTGGCAGATCTAAGGAAAATTTTCAAAGACGTATTTCATGTTACCAAAGAGACTGGATCTCTGTGGGTAGTCATTGACTCTTTCAAGCGCGACGGTGCAGTCGTTACTTTGCCGTTTGACTTCGCAAGAGAGATAAGTTCAGTCGGCTGGAAGCTTCAAGATGTGATTATCTGGAAAAAAGATAAAACCGTCCCTTGGAGTAAAAAAGGTACCACTAGAAAAATATTCGAATACGTACTTTTTTTTTCCAAGGGGCAGGACTTTAAGTATTACTCTGAGCGTGCCAGAGAAATAAGAGATTTGAAGGAGTGGTGGGTACGATATCCAGAGCGCTACAGTCCTCATGGAAAAAGTCTTGAGGAAATATGGGAGTTTAGTATTCCTACTCAGGGATCATGGGGGGAGGGATATATTAAGCATTTCTGTCCACTTCCTGAGGATTTAGTCAAAAGGATTTTGACACTCACAACTGATGAGGGCGATACCGTCTTCGATCCGTTCTCAGGATCGGGTACCGTTCCTGCTCAAGCCGCATTTATGGCTAGAAAATATTTTGGATTTGAATTAAATCCTGGCTACTTGGATATGTTTGAAACATATCTAGCAAATAATATAGATGAGCGCTTAACAGCATACTCAGCGTCAAAAGTATCTATAGATGCTGATGCTTTCAAAGAGACTATAATCCAGTTAAGAATACTGAAGTATGCAAGACTGCTTGCTAAAAAGTTAAAGTCTGTGGGCATCGGTGTCGATAAGGTTTGGGTTGAACCGCTGAGCCGGCCTGTCCGTGGGAAATATGATATTGCATCTGCAAAATATGTTTTTTTGACAGCTGAAACCGTATCAAAGGAGGCGCTTTTAAACTCCATTAAAGAAATCGTTTCCTGCCCACCACTTTCGAAATTTGGCATCTGCGCTGACTTTGATCAGTTGACGGAATTGAAGGCATTTGTGGATATTCTGCCCTCATCTGAAATGTATATATATACAGCAGGCAATACGCATCAATATAAAAGTTCTCATGTGAAGAGCCAGATTCGCAAAGATGAATTTATATTCAGCCCAATCGCATTGAATATTAACGAAGAAATATATAGGAATGCTCGATGAAAGTAGTCAAGTCAGGGAAGCCAAAACAAGCACGAAAAAAATTGACTGCTGCAGAAAAAATTGTAGCTCGAGCATTAGCTAAGAAAAAAAGAGATGAGGCTAAGTTTCGTAATTCCGCTAAAGATATATTTATAAAGTCTGGGTTTACCTTTATTTCGTCAGAAAATAAAGAGTTCGTGTTACAAACCTCAACGGGGTCAAGGACTACCGAGCTAGACGGTGTGTTTGTTTATGAAAACATACTGGTGGTGATTGAGGATACATGCATTGCAACACCAGGGCCTCATATTGCAAAAAAACAAATCGTATTTGATCTGGCCTTGAAGAACAAAGTCGACTTTGTCGAGTGTCTTAAGAAAAATCTTTCGGATTTCGATAAATACTTTTCATCTCAACCCTACGATGCAGTTGATTACGAGCTGAGGGTTGTATACTTCAGTATGCACTCAGTTGAGACCGAGTACATTGAAAGTGCGGCGCGTATAGGTATACAAGTCGTGGAAAGGGCGTTAACAAATTATTTTCACGCTCTCGTTAAAAATGTTTCTGTCTCCGCAAAGTATGAAGTGCTTAAGTTTCTTAAAGTTGATTACAAAGATGTAGGTGCTGCTAAATTGTCTGGTGGGAGTTCTGGCGCGTTAAGCTCTTTTCAGGGCTTTTTGCTGCCTGAAGCAAATAGCAGCTATCCGGAAGGTTATAAGGTTGTTTCATTTTATGCTGACCCGGCGTCTCTACTGAAAAAAAGCTTTGTTTTACGCAAAAATGGTTGGGTCGAACCTAATTTGTCCTATCAGCGTATCTTAGATATGCCCAAGATAAGATCTATGAGGCAATATCTTTCAGAAAATCGAAGGGTTTATTTAGGGAATATAATCGCTACCTTACCCTCGGCCACTAAAATAAATGATATAAAAACCGCTAACCAGCTATCTTCCAATGATCAGCTGAATGTCAAGCCTGTAAGTATATCATTGCCGGATGAGTATAATGTTGTAGGTTTGATTGACGGCCAACATAGAGTGTACTCATATCACGAAGGTGTTGATAGTTATGAGGCTCAGATTGGACGTCTGAGGATTAAACAAAATTTATTGGTTACGGGTATCATATATCCATCAACCGCTTCGGAGGAAGAAAAGACGCTCTTCGAAGCCAAGCTATTCCTTGAGATAAATAGCCGTCAAACTAAGGTAAAATCTGCCCTAACTCAAGAAATTGAGCTTATAGTTAATCCATTCTCGGGTACAGCTGTAGCGAAGGCGATATTAATCAAGCTAGCGCGAAAAGGGGCGCTAAAAGATAAGTTAGAGGAACACGTATTTGATGATGCGAAAAAACTAAAAATTTCGTCTATCGTTAGTTATGGCTTGAAACCACTAGTAAAGTGGGAGGGCGTAGATTCGTTGTTTACTGCTTGGCCTGAAAGTGCTAAAAAATCAGGTATATTAGCGAAGAAAAGTAGGTCTTCGCTAGAAGACTATATTGATTATTGCGTTACCGAGCTAAATGATTTGCTAAATGCAGTTAAAGCTTCGTATCCCGAGGGTTGGCAAATAGGACATGAGAGCAAAATTCTTACTCCTACTGCTATCAACGGTTTTATAAAGTGCCTCCGTATCATACTTGAGGAAGGTAGGGTGCGAGGGTTTGAACAGTACAGAAGTAAATTGATTAGTGTTAAAGATTTTGATTTTTCTCCATATAAGTCTAGTCATTGGAATCAGCTAGGAACAGATTTGTACGAAAAGTTTTTTGCTAGTTGATTTTTTTTGATGAACTGGATCGGGCGTCATGGTCACCAGTACAAGTGGCCGGACGCCATCTCCTACAACCAATGCGGAGGGATTGCTAGTTCATGGTTTTTTGCAATTATGCCTAGTAATTTTATTATCTCTTTGTGTTTTTTGTTTTGAGTTTCGTTCCATGTGTTCCGTAGTTTTAAAAGCTCCTGTAACTCTTCAAGGTTATACATTTTTAAGTTGTGGAAGTTTCTCCATGAAGGTGTGCCGAATAAGTTGTAAATGGTGCTAGTGTCGTCTCGTTCGCTTGCTAATCGCTTTTGCCCTACCAGAAGGCTTTCTGCATATTTCGCATCGTCATGATCTTCATAGGTGTTCAGTAGTTTCATTTAAACTAAAACCTCTTGATTTTAAACATAGATTGACTGACATGTTATATTGGCCTTCATGCTCAGTCAAATAATGGCTCTACATCTTTGGGGCGAGTTTGCTTGAGCTCATGCTATTTCATAGATGATATCTGTCGGATTCTATCTCCTTCAAGTTATAGTCGGCTTGTCCTACATATATTACATAAGCGCATTTTGTCTGCTCACTGGTATTGGACTAACTGTAATTAGTCTCTTGTAGAAGATCCGCGCGTTAGGGTGGTTGCTTTGTCAGTCCGTATTTTTCTGACTAGGATTTTATTCACTCTCGTCTCTATGATGCGCAAGGTTATCAAGTAATAGATTTTTGTAGCTTTCTTATGATCTTTTAGATAGCAATGATAAAACCAATCTATATGTTTTAACTTCCAGCGCCATGGGTTGTCTTTTTTCCATCGGTTACTTATTGCTTTCTGAATAATCTTCGCTTGAGATAAGTGACGTTAACGGGATGAGTGCGATCCCTTAAGAACACCAGTCAAAAAAAGATCCATATCGAATGGCTTGTTCATTTTCGGCCTCCGATGTACGCCGATACTACGTCGATGCGGCCGTGTCCAAGTTCTTGACTAATTTGATATCGGGCATGCTGATCTAGGTGCGGGTCAAGGCGATAGCAATTGCCGCCATAAATGGGAGCAGAATGTTGGGTGATCTTCTCATAGCGCTCGCATGCATAGGCCGCCCGCAATTCATGGAAACCCTTGAGGTCTTGGGCATGCAAGATGTCTCGTGCGGGGCGAACGGTTGTATGTTGGAAGTCTCGATAGGTCTCATCCTGCCCCAGCAGATTGCGGCTACCTTTGGGTGTGACGCGCTCGGCATAACTCAGCGCTTCACAGATACCTTGGTCCACATTGATCCATCGAGGTGCTGACGCACCTGATCGGCCACCTTTGGTACCGTCCTGAATGTTGATCCTGCCGAGTTGTGCTGCTTCGCGTTTCAAGCGCGGAATGTCGGCCAGTATGGCCTCGCGCAAGCGCATGCCAGCGGCGCGCGCCAACTGAGCGATGGCCGCGGCACGAGGATGCTGTACGCTGAGCATCTCGACGATGCGCATCAGGTGTTCGCGATCCTGGCCTTGTGGAGCTGTCGTGCGGATGGTGGTGCGCTGCATTCCCAACGCCTTGCTCGGACTCGGCACTTTCACATATAGATCACCGCGAAGCGCGGCCATGGTCCGGTTCACACTGGATAATCGGTTTTGCGCAGTCGCGATAGCGAGCTCACCTTGTTCAACTTGTTGGCGCAGATGTCCGGCATAGTCCAACAAGGTCTGCCGATCAATCTGCCGCGCATCGTTAAACCCCGGCCCATCTTTCGAGCGGCACCAACGTACAAATGCCTGCCATCGATCACTGTGCGCTTTGACCGTGCCGTAATGCCCGCCTCCAAACATGTCGCGCAACGCCTGGGGCCCGGCAAACTCAATTGCCGGCCATAGCCAAAATTTCGCCCGTCCCGTCTACCTATCAATGCCATGATCAAACACCTCTCGAAGCCAACTCTTCAAACGATCCCCACGTCATCCCGCCAAGGATGTTGAGTGTTATCAGGGATCAAGGCCCCTGCGACCTGTGAGGGTTGTCCACTAACGCGGGACTTGCGGCTCCTTACGACCGGGAGCGTGGGCATCTCATGATCTGGCCTCCTGAACACTTCCAAAGAAGTGTGCGGGTGGAGGCTGCGCTGGCTGACGAGACCGACGCCGCGAGATCTTGAGTTGGGTGAAGGCAGCTATGTGATGACCGGGGCATGCCTGACTGTCAGTCAGGTGCAGTCCATTACCTGGGCTGCGGCACCATCATCTGCATCGCTGTTGCTGGTGACTTCGGTGTTTGTCACGCCGATTGTCACGAGAGTGAATGCTGCAAAGCCTTATATGAGTTGGGCTGCAGCAGCGGTAGGAGCGCCCGTCTCTTTCCGGGAGAAAGAGACGGGCGCAGGTTGGCGCAAGGAAATGGCCAAGCGGATAGGTTGCTGCAGGACAGCTATGAAAGGGGATGAGTTGCCGCAGTGGGCACACTGGTAAAAGTAGGCATCCATCACATTGCTGTGACCGTGCGAGCCGCCGGACGCTAATCGCACTTTGGGAGAACCACCACGGTGTGGCGTAGCCTTAAAGGTTCTGGCTACCTGGGGTTGCTGTCAACAACAGCGCTTTGCCCGATCTTTTCTACGCCTGTGGATAATTCGCGGGGAAAAAGGGGTCAGACCACCATTATTGAAACCATGCTCTGACCCCTATTTTCGTTGGCTGACAGCGTGAGATTAGATGTCGCCACCGGTGGATCACTTTTCGAAGGGACTACAGATCCAGATGGTTTCTGTGAGTCAGAAGATTTGTTGGAGGCTGCGATAAAAATCGGCCTTGAGCTGACTCACGAGGCAAACAAAAAGAAGGGAAGTTTGGAGAAATGCGGGCTGTGTTTTTTTGAGCTCGGGCATTTTGTGGACGTTTTCCCGAAAACCGTAGTATAGATTTTCAGTGTTTCCCAAACCCCAGAAACACAAAGCCCCGCATTGCGGGGCTTCGAGATATGGTGCCGGCACCAGGAGTCGAACCCGGGACCTACTGATTACAAGTCAGTTGCTCTACCAACTGAGCTATACCGGCGTGTTAGGGCGACGA